>Ga0325414_1005435_pt1 | contig 13470 bp, 14 predicted proteins | sample PopdelMetagenome_8_FD_206183 | JGI IMG/M metagenome (GOLD analysis project Ga0325414, IMG submission 206183) | Populus deltoides microbial communities from Bellville, Georgia, United States - Leaf-PdKOR-R3 | ecosystem: Host-associated > Plants > Phyllosphere > Phylloplane/Leaf | place: USA...
TCCTCCCCCATCTCCTCTTCTTTGGCTCCTACTTCTTCCAAACTTTTCTTTTATTTACTTCTTTTCCTCACCTCTCTTGTCCACTTTAATATTTTTGGTCACGTTATATTTTTTGCAATCCAATTTTGTTTTTAGTCTTTTTAATTTTTTCTTGTTGTATTGAATAAAAAAAATTAGAATTAGCTTTTATTTTTATAATGTTTTTACTTGCAAAAATTTTTGTGATCTCAAAGCTAGTGTATACATTTACATAGTAGTAGTTGTATCCAATCCTGAACTTACAACTTATTCAAACCTGATGGAACTTACATGTTACACCATTATAGCTACAAGCAAAGTTACCCCAACAATAATACCAAAGTTGCGACAAAGTTGAGACCCCCACTTTTAACTATCATGCCCTTGGCATTTTTAATAGGTGAAATTGTGATATGAATCACTTTTTTAATTGATCTAACTTGTCTAAAAATAAAAAGTTATTTGCTAAAATAAAACTCACTGGTACTACCTACTAGGAAAGTATTGAAGATTATCTCCTCACTCATTGAAATGAAATAAAACAAAAACTACAAAAACAAATACCCATTTCAATCTCATAGAATGAAAAATACATATTTGTTAGCAAATATGTAGTATATTTTAACTAGTATAAGATAAAATGTGCCATTAGCAAGCATGAGAGCATGGCTGTACGTAAGTTTTGTAAAGGTTAGTTTTGTAAAGATTTGAATGATAATTTAGAAAAGAATTGTTCGATCAAAGCAGCAAATAAAATATCAGAATCCACCACACATGAGCGAACCAATTTCAAATTGAATCCCCTCCTTTTCATGGGAATGTTATCAGGCCTACAGTTGCAAACAAAATAGAAAACAATTCCCAGCGTCCCCAACGGCAGCAGTCTCCAACTTCTTCACAATGCCAAAAATCCACAAGTCAAGACAACTAAAAATCTTTCTTGTTAGGGCATTCTGATGCTCTGTGCCCCGACCGTCCACAATTAAAACAAGAGCCTCCAAAGCTTCTGTTATGCACAATAAAGATGTCATGTCAATTTCAACGTATCTGTATATAATAGATGAATGAAACTTGTAAGATCAAATATGTCCAAACCCTCAATCACACAAAACAGCAAAAGATAACAAACACAACAGTGGCAAAAAAGGAAACAAAAAAACAGGAGAAAAACGAAAAAGAAATCCACCAGTTGCCAACATCATGCATGTACCCAAATCTCATCCTATTAGGGTCACCAAAGATCTGATTGAGTGCATGATTACTGGATTCAACCAGAATACCAAACAACATCGCAAGGAAAGAATTAAACAAGAGGAACGCAAGCAAGTCTTGGCCAAGAGATGAGCCCACTAAAGCTGTCATTGCTATTGATATTGTGGCTTATGCTTTAAGGTTAATCATACTAACAATATTGACTGGAAAAATGAACTCAAGTTTGCTATGACAAAAGAATATACCTATCCCGAGATGGTGGCCTGCTTGATCTTCTACCACCTATCAGCCAATCATCTCCACTGCTTCTCGATATCTGGGACCAACTATTCTCATTACTGTTACTTCGACCACCACGCCTGTACGTTCCTCCATCATCAAAATCTCTACCACTTCCCCGACCACGGGAAGATCTAAAGCCACCTCTCTGGCCCCTAGGACCCCCTCTAGCAGGACGATCCCTACTAGAAAACCTTCCATAAAAATCACCTGGAGGACCATCATCTTGCAATGCAGGCAACTGCAAACAAAGTTAATAAAAAGATTTTACTACTCTGCCAGAGACATAATCTACGGATTTTAGGCTGTATACTATCAGTGCAGCTAATTCAAGCAGCCTATGTGGTCATGTAGAAACAATGATAATGAGTGGCCAAAATCTAAAAAGAACCTTGGTGATCTTTGCAATAGTGTTTCCAGGTGGTATTTGCTTATTCAACAATTCTTTTGCAATCTCCTCTGGAAGATCAAAAACTGCTCCCTGAACCTGATATAAACTTATTATATTTAACTTGTTTTAAAGAATGAAATGCATCAAGAAGAAAAGAATCCACTGAACATGTTCAAAACATTTTGCAGAAACACACCCTTTCATCTGCAATAACATGTATTTTTCCAACTTCATCAGCTGCTGCAGGATAAACATCAGAAAGAAATCCAGTAACAGATCTAGCAGATAGAAACCCTCTAGAATATGTTGGATCCCGAGTCAACTGTAACGTTGCCCATCCCTGCAGATACAGAGGTCCAGTTCAAGTTAACAGCAAGATGCTAAAATAGCTATAAAGGTTGTAGTCCACCTATAATAGTAAAGGAAACAAATATACAGCAATTATCTAAAGAATAAAATTAAAAATAGCAAATAGATAAGTTGTCAAGCACAGAAAACAAATAAACAAAATACCAGACCACATCCTAATCATAATACCTGATGGGTTGCATATTTACTACATTTCTGGAGTAGAAAAAGGATATCATCTACATGTTAATCAGAAAAGGAAATGCTTCTAGAAGTTTGCTACAGAAAATAACAGACTCAGGAATGTGCCAAGGCTGCATGTACAATTAAGTAAACATGGTTTCTGAGAAATCAGGGAACTTAGTTGACAGCAATACTAGCATCCATGGAACATGATCACAGGTGTTATGGCAAGTTGTCTTCAGCATGATTGAGTGAAAATGTGAGAGAAAAGCAAGCAGTCCTACCAACCACTTGCATTGCAAATAATGCACTTTTTGCGAACGATTTCTTAATATTATTTAAACAGAAGCAGTAAGTTACTAAATTAGTGTCCAACTAGAGACTACCCTGATTAAAAAAGGAAACAAGCAATCATTGCACATTAGATCACATCAAATCTTCAAATTTCATGAGGAGCAATGCCTAAAAGAAAAATCAAGCACTTCGTTAAAATTTGAAATCTGATTGCTAGTTATTTACTTGTTCATGGCTAATGAGAGACCGAGATGAAGGAGGCTGAGAAAATCCACTCAAATGTGCTAGTGCAGCAGCAAGAGCATTTGTTCCTTGTTCTTCAAGCAATTTCTGGGCAGTAGGGGTGAAAAACTCTACAGACTCAGGATGAACTCCACTTAGAGTGGCAACGACTTGCTCAGCTGATGACCCCAAAACCTCTTCAATTGCTGGTGGACTAACAAACTCAAACTTGCACCCTGCATCACGCTCAAGGGATCTGACAGTCCTCCTTTGACTGCTAGTGAACATCAAAATGGCTGTACCTTCCTTCCCTGCACGTCCAGTACGACCAGAGCGATGCACAAAAGTTTCTGCATCATTGGGAAGTTCATAGTGGATAATCTGGAGAAAAGGGCCAGCACAAGTTTCTTAGCTATTGAAAAAACAACCTGGGTGTTTGGGATAAAAAAAAAAAAGGAATGGAAAAAATTCAATTGAAAGATCTTGTGTGAAAAGTCATCTAGGCATTGAATATCATATATCCACGTTCATGCTTTTCATAATGATTGAAGCACTTTTCTCACATCATTATAATAACAACTTAACCTGTCTCACTCAGAGTTACTGGGATAAATTCCATACTCTCTGAGTTCCAAAACACACAAAATCTAATCTTCAATATTAACTGTGGTAAGAGAGCCTATCTCAGCTTGTTTTTTAGAGAAAAAAAGCCCCCCCCCCTCCCAATTCTTGCAGCTTTTAGAACACACAAAACTGACTAACATAAAAATAAATCAGAAAGTTACGAAAAGAACAGAGCTGTCTTATGTAATCATTACAAAAGGAGTGATATAAATTTCTTATGTAATCATAACAATAGCAATTCCATGACTTTACCAAATCAACGTTTGGGATATCAAGCCCACGAGATGCAACGTCAGTGGCAACAAGCACAGTGAACTTTCCCTGTCGAAAACCATTCAAAGTTCTCTCCCTTTGATGCTGAGATATATCTCCATGCAATGCCTCTGAAGCTATAGTGTTTGTTAGCGCCATAGAGACTTCATCAGCATCTCGTTTGGTCTGAGTAAAGATAATAGTCTTCCCACCCTTTGCATAGACCTAAATATAATGGAAATGTTCTCTGCTTTAGAAACAACAGTTACCTCTGGCTCTGAAATCACTTCAATCAATAATGAGTCCCATTATCATGACAGTAATTGATAATGTATGAAACAAATAATGCATTCAACAGTAAAAAATTACTAACAACATAAATGTTTTATTATAAAAGACAAAAGTTTGTCACTGTAAGTACCGATTTTCACTCAGATAGATGTAAGTGACACATATAAAAGTGTACAACAAAATCTTTGTAGGATTTTCTAAATGAAAAGTATTCAAGTGTGTGCCTACAGAATTCTAGCATGGTCTTTGTTGCTTATCATGGAAGTGCTTTCCCAAGTTCAGTTTTCCAAAGTTTGCTTGCACAGATTCTGTGACAATCCTCTAAAATATAGCAAACTAACAGTGTCTATTTAAGAAGTCCTGGAATCTTTAAATACAGTGTATACATATTCTTTGGGGCAAAAAAGTTAAGATCCGGCAATGCCATTTTTTTTTTTTCAATTAAGATATGATGGGATGTTGACACCTCATACTACAAGGACAAAATTGATATATTTTTAGTTTTATTTTCTTGAAAGTAAGCTAATGCAGCATTTTATTTTATTTTATTTTATTTTTGTTCTGAATGAGCAATGTTTGCACAAACCATTTGGAACACAAACAAAGCTCTCTTCAGAACTTATGCAGGCTCAGGCACCTGTAGAAACTCCAATAATAAAGACATAAATAGATTTTGAATGACGGGACTGCCAACTCATACCGTTACAAGATCACTAAGAATGGTACGCTTCGAAGCTGCTGTGGCTGATAGCGCATAAAGTTTGATTCCTTCTGCCAGCTTTTCCTCTTGATCACCAACCTGTGAAAGAGGAAAGGATAACAAACATATTTTTAGGTTTAAATCCATCACAAAGGTAAATAGGATAAATTTATTAATCTTCTTGTTTACTGTCAAGGTGCACGCAGTAACTTATTCATTTTGTTTATTTTTTTCTTTTCTTTTCCACACCCAACTCCAAAAAATACTGTGCTAGTAAAGTTCTCTAATTATCCAGTACCAGCAGAAACTTGCATAACAAGAATCAAAGAACACACAGACATGATAAAAGAAAGGGGATTATACCAAGTCAATTTGCAAAGGATTATCCAAATATTTCCTAGCCAATTTTTTAACCCAGGTAGGCATAGTTGCAGAGAAAAGCATGCTCTGTCGCTTTGATGGTAGATTTTCTAAAATAACTTCCACATCCTCCTCAAATCCAAATGAAAGCATTTGATCAGCCTCGTCAAGGACCAAATATTCAACCTCTCCCAATTTGAGGCTGTTACCTTTCAATAGGTCAATGATTCGACCAGGAGTTCCAACCACAACGTCAACTCCACGAGAAAGAGCACTTTGTTGTGTGACATACGAAACCCCTCCATAGACACAAACACTGCTCAAATAAGGTGCAGACTCTTTAATTTCTTTCTCTACTTGCTTTGCTAGCTCCCGAGTAGGTGCTAGGACCAAAACTTTAGGAAGCCTACCAGTTCGCCTGTTAAGAAGCAAAAGAAAAACATTAATGAAGCACATGAATCCACATTAACAAAGGGTAGAAGACATGTGAGGCAGGTATAGTGAGCACCCACCTTTGCGAACCTCTTAGCTCAGCATCTTCAGTAAGGCGTTTGATGATCGGAATGCCAAAGGCTAATGTCTTGCCAGTCCCAGTCTTTGCACGAGCAATGAGATCTCGACCTTCCAGAGCCGGAATTAAAACAGCTCTCTAAATCATTGAAAATCAAAAGGATAAGTTAAGTGGTTAGAAAAGGGATAATAACATTGTACAAGAAAGTAAACTAACTAAATATCCCAAACAAGTGATGTCCTAGGAAAATTAGGGACGGGACATTGATGATATCTCAAATAACAGCATGTATTATTAATGCAGTAAAAAGCAAAGAAAAAGAGTAAACTAAGAAATGTGGAGCGCAATGTAATGGAACGTGACAAAAATAATGATAGTGATAATAAAAACCAGAGGATAGAAATAACAGTAACAAACAAGAACAAGATAAAAGGAAAAGAGGGAAGTACAGACTTGAATGGGAAAAAGGTGAGTGATTCCTCGATTCTGGAGGGTTTGGACAAGGCGGTGAGGCAAACCCAATTTAGAAACGTCAAGTTCGTCCTCGCTAGTATTGCTACTTGGCTCAGTTTCAGAAGAAGCGTAATCGACATCAGCACCGCCGGCATCGACATCAGCTTCGAAATCAGAAAACCCATCTAGCCCCTTGAAGGCCTCTTCGCTGAGGATGGAATTTGGGGAAGCGATAGCACTAGGAGGAGAGAAGCTGCTGCTGCTATTATTAATAATAAGGCTGTGTTTAAAGCTAAGTTGCGTTTTGGCTATTAAAGAATTGAAATGAGGAGGCCTTTCAGACAAAAATGGAGCAGACGACGAAGAAGGATATGGTATAGCTGGTGACGAATGTGTCGTCGTCGTTGCTCTTCTACAACTATTAGAAGTAGTAGAAGGGAAAAGAGAAGAAACCCCAATTACAGTACAAGTAGAAGCCATTTTTTTTATTCTTCTTCTTCTTAATTTCACCCTCTGCTAAAGGGAAGGGGAGGGAGAGTTGGAAGTATAGAGAGAATGTGATGTTTAAGTGGTGTAGCCGGCGAGCGAGTTTGTAGTGTATAGTGCAAAGTAAGAGTGGGAAGGGGAAGGAGGAAGATAAGGGCGCGCCTTCTCAAAAACTTATGGCCTTGGAAACCTCCACCTCTTCCTTTGCTCTTTAACCTTTACTTGTCGATAAATAATATAGAACGATAGATATCTGTATTTAAAAAGGCTTGCTGCCCTGAACAAAGGCCAAAATACACTGAGCATTCTGATCTGATGATTCATAGGAGATATTTTATCTGCTGGACTTCATTTTGTGGGCTCGCTCACTGGCCCGTTAACCCACCTCTCTTTCCCTTTTTTTTTTTTTTTTTTTTACTTTAGAAAAAAACAAAAAACACACCAGGAGAAAAAGAAATGTCCCCGTAGTTTTTTTTCTTTCGAAAAACAAATATGTTTGATAACTCCAAATGTAATTTTATTGTTGGATCATGCTATATTCTCATCCTATTTACTAGTAAATCTTAATGCCAAACTTATCATAATTTGGTTTATTTTGATACTATGAATAAAATCACTTGATGAACCTATCTTCAGAGGGTGATATTAGCAAAATTAATAGCATTAAGAGATTATTATTTCTTATGACCTCCATCTTGTCCAGTTCATTGGCCAGTTGGCATTAATGCTTTATTATTTTTTTAATTTAATTTTCTGATTAAAAAAAGCAGCCATACTTACATCAGAAGTAATTTTTTAAAGAAAAAAAATTATATAAACGGATTATTATTATTTTGATTTCTTCTCAATAATGCAGGGTGCAGGGTGTGTTTAGGATTAAAAAGTATTTTTTATTTAAAGATATATTAAAAATATAAAGGAAAAATTAATATTAAAAAATTTAAAATTTAAAAAACACCATTTACAGGTGTTCCCAAACATACCCGTAATTTCCCGCAGTTAAATTAATTATTAAACCTTTTTTTTGTTCAAGGGAGAATAAAAAAAAAAGCTGGCAAAGAAAAATAATGAAATAAAGGAAGAGAGAAAGAAATTGGAGAACAGATATATTGAAATTGCAATCCCCTCCCTCCGTCTGTCTAACAGCGATATCAATCCTCTCCTCCGCCATAATTGCGTGCTAGTTGTTTGAGTAAACGGAGGAGCAACGCCTCCTTATCTTTCCCTTTTACTTCCTTAACACTCCGACTCCGTCAGTCAGATCTCGTCACCTCTCCCTAATTAATATTCTGTAAGTTGATGGTTTCATTTCTATCATCTCCATATTCATCAATTAACACTACCACTTTTACATTTATTTAGTTGTAGCTACAGGATTTTTTTTTTTTATATTTGTCAATCTTTCTCCTCTTTCTGACAGTAATGATTCGGTTCAGGGTTCGCGATTTCCAAAGCTCCTGCTCCTCCAATTGTATGAAGAAAATGATTGCAATATATTATAATTAATTAACTCACTCATCAAGGTTCCTTCCTATTTACTTCTTATGCTCATTATTCATCTGCTTTCGCCAATTTTATTTTTTATTTTTCAGTCGTTAACTATTTGTTCATTTATTTGGATGATTGTAGGCACAATTTTTTCCTTCTGGTTGATTAGTTATTTTCCTTGCTTGCTCACGATGGCTGAATTGCTGCCAATTTACTTTAGCATTATTGCTTTCTTTTGCGCCTTGGGAGCTATGGCTTTGGCTATTTTCCACATCTACAGGCACCTTCTGAATTACACTGAACCTACTTATCAGAGATACATTGTCCGCATCATCTTTATGGTCCCGGTTTGTGCTTCTCTTCTTTGTCACTTGCTGCTATTTTATCTATACTAGTTCAATCAAGAAACATGAAGGAAAATGAAGAAGAAAAGAGAGAGATTTTACCAAATCACCAAGATAGTAAATAAGGCAAAAATGTGCGCTTATAATCTAGCAGAACCTTTTTTTTTAATAAACATCGGAAAAAGAAAGTGAGTAGAAAGATGTTTTATTTAATAATCATGATAAGAGTTTTTTGTCTAGTTTTCATTAAGGAAAAAAAATCTTCACCTTTAACAGTCAATTAAGCATGTTCAAACAAATATTTGTGAACGAATGGTTTAAAATGCGCAGAAGCTATACTTTGTGCATGATTGCATGTTAATCTATTCACAAAGCATGCGGAACAATCTGTTTGTCCTGTTGCTTTTGCTGTTTCTGGAAGGTGTAACTGAGAAAGATTTTCTTTTGGTCAAATGCTCACAGGTTTATGCATTGATGTCCTTCTTGTCCCTAATTTTTCCAGAGAGTTCAATCTATTTCAATTCCATTCGTGAAGTGTAAGTGTACTTCGTTGTTTTATAAAATTGCAGTAGCCTCTATCTATTTATATACTGTGTATCTAAATTTGTATTGATATCCAAATGTCACAATATTTCCTAACAAAGTGGATTACAATAGCAAGCATCTATGTATCATTCCTACATGAGCTTGGAGTTATTGATTACCAACAATCATTAATTGTTAGCTTAAATTTTCCTTCCTTTTCCTTTCCTTGTATCTCTTTTCAAAATACAAATGGACAGTCGAATTACTCTTGTGGGCATACAGATTGTATCATCCAGACATTTAGTGTTGATAAATGCAATTGTACATCGAATCAGTAGGGCATTTAAGCTCAAAACACTAAGATTTCCTATGAAAGAATGGTTGATTGCAAACATCGTCTGGTGATGGTATTGTTTTGAAATGGTCATGGTGATTATGTGATGGCACAGTGGTTGTGATGGTAGTGTTACTATTAATCTGGATGGCTTTGTGTCACCAGGTATCAATCCAAGGGTTCTTCTGAGGCCCGCTAGTGGTCTGATCTGGGTTAGATCCACATATTTAGCTGGTGTGTCATTTGATAAGCTCTTGAGATGCCACTCTGGGACATGGGGTCTTCCCTGTGTTCTGCAGTAGCATAGATTGACCACCTTCCCCTTTCTACCATTGTCGAACCAAGGGGTGATAGTAACTGGCTCAATGTTTTTCACCTTCCTTTGTGTTATCATTCTGTAAATTTGACACTATTACTGTTAAATGTTATTCTACTTCATGCACCTTGGAATGAATAAGCCAACCTTATCCTGCATCCTACAATATCCCAAAAAAATTTATGCAGACAACTAGGATCTTGTAATGATAATATTCCCGTTGCAGGGGCTAAGAAGCTTTCTTTGTGTAGTATATACTGCATGAACCATTTATGCTAATGATTTATTAACTGTTTCAGTTATGAAGCTTGGGTCATTTATAACTTTCTGTCCTTGTGCCTGGCTTGGGTTGGCGGCCCTGGAGCAGTTGTGCTAAGTTTAAGTGGGCGGGCTATGAAGCCATCATGGTGTCTGATGACTTGTTGCTTTCCTCCCGTTCCATTGGATGGGTGAGTTCCTCTTTTTTTATGGCTTTGGGGCATGCACAAATCTCATTTACCTGTTTTGTTCAGAAAATATGTACTCCATAACCTGCAGTTGTATATTCACTGAAGTTCGTTATCATTAATTTCTGTCTGAGTTTTGAGTTTTGATTCAATGCAGGCGTTTTATCCGGAGGTGCAAGCAGGGCTGTTTGCAGTTTGTGATTCTGAAGCCTTTTTTAGTTGCTGTTACACTCATACTTTATGCAAAAGGAAAATACAAGGATGGGAATTTCAGTCCTAACCAATCGTATCTGTATCTCACCATTATATACACAATCTCGTATACAATGGCATTGTATGCTTTGGCATTGTTTTATGTGGCATGCAAAGATCTGCTTCAGCCTTTCAACCCAGTTCCGAAGTTTATCATCATCAAATCTGTTGTTTTCTTGACTTACTGGCAGGTAAAACTTTATCCGCAGTTTGTTCTCATTATGAAGCTTTACAGACTGATTGTTCAAAGTTTTGTTTGCATGCAATGTGCTCGTAGTTGAAGTCTTTGTGCTATCCCTGAAGAGCAGAGAAAGCACATGATTCTCGAGTGACTTTTCAAGTTTATGCCTGTTGGATTCAAAATGACTTGATCTGTATGCAAGCCTTTGCATGATTTCCTATCTGGTAACGTTGCTGCAAGTTTTAGTCTGATAAGTCATATTTTGTGCCCCACATGTATGAGGACACATGTAACAAGCCTTTTCAGCTGCCTAAGTTGTGCTGCTATTACTTTTTAGAACTCTTGGTGCCTTTTAGCTTTCCCTATTCACTGTCTGTGCACAAGTTGCAGAGAGTTAAGAACGATTAAAACATTAACTGAAATTCATCAAGAAATCAAGTAGAGTAAATAGCAATTTCAGGTAGTACCTTGACTGACTCCCGAACCTTAATTCTCAAGAGCTCTCCAATGATACCCCTTGCCCCCTTACAATCACAGTTAATCCTCAGGGTTCTCTAGAGTCTGTAGAACTAATCTACTTGATAGGAAATTCCAAAGGATCTTTTATGCTAAGAAAGAAAATAAATCTCCTAGGAAAAATTCATATTCTTCTTATTCTGACATTCTTCCTGCTTCAATTCGTAACATCTAACTACAGCATGCTTTACCTTTAGTATTTTATTTACAAATCGCAGGATATGAAAAAAGAAAAAAAAGAAGAGACATTTACCAATGTAAGAGAAGCGTAATGTTGTTTAGAACTTATTACTTTCTCTTAGAATTGTGAGAGATATACTTGCAGACTATTATTATCTTCTCTTTGTTGTTTTTCTTCTTCGCAATATTGGTGTCGTGATACCAGTCTGTGATTGGAGCTTCAGTTTGTAAAAATTCTTGATATGGCACCACCAATGTTGCTTTTTGATAGGATCCCTTCATTATTAGGTCCTAGCATCCATCTGCTAAAAGGAATCATCTACCTCTGTGCCTCATTATTAGTTATTAGATTTGGGAATAATTACCTTTTGAAATTCTCATTCTCCTAATGCACTGGCCAACTGCCTCCCCATCTGAGCCTAAAAAGCGGGGGGAAATTCAATTGTTCTTACTTCTTCAATGTAGAATGCATCTACTTTATTCTTTGAGTGTCCTAGTCTCATGTTAAATTTATCTGTGGACAATTAAAAGATGGGAGCAAAAGAAGTGTGAGCTTGGTGATGATCAGTTATGTTTCTATTTTTCTTCTTTAGGGAGTTCTGGTTTTTCTTGCTGCAAAGTCTGGATTTATAAAGGATGCAGAGGAAGCTGCTCAGTTTCAAGATTTTATTATATGTGTGGAGATGCTTATAGCTGCTGTTGGTCATCTTTATGCATTTCCATACAAAGAGTATGCTGGTGCGAACATTGCTGGGTCTTGTGATCTGACACGCAGTCTTGCACATGCCCTGAAGTTGAATGACTTATACCATGACACTGTTCACCAGGTATGCCAGACAAATTTTTGTTTCCTCCCATGGGTCCTTTCAAAACCATGCCTATTTATATGCCAATGATTATTAAAATATTTGCAGTTTGCACCTACTTATCATGATTATGTGCTCTACAACCATACTGAGGGTGATGAGGGAACAAGAAAGTATCGCTCGCGAACCTTTGTGCCAACTGGCCACGAGATGGATGCTGTGAGGAAAAACAAACTCGTATTTGGAAACAAGATAGACGAGATTCAGCTATCCAGTCAGTCTTCCTCCGCCACAAGCACACCCAAAAATGATACCTCAGTGCTCAATTCTGCACATTCTGATGCAATGAAATCTTCCCTTCTTGTGGATTCTTCTAACTCTGTATCTGCACCATATGACATGTCACTTATTGACATGGACTTCTCCAATTACCCTGCAAAAGTTGCTGCTGCAAATGAAACTAGTAGGTGACACGAATGGAGGGACTGAAACAAAAGGGTAAGATAAGTACCCTTAAAGCTAAGAGTTGAGGAATATGAGGTTGTCTTTCTGCTTCAGGAAAGAAATGTGTGCTATCATTGGTGTCAATTTCCTTGAGAGTGTTTCATAGCCCTCAGTCCTCTATTTTCATTTGGTTTAAGCATTTCACTTGCTGATGTCAGGCTTCTCTATTGTTGCCTGTTTGTCCATGGTTATCTACCTTTGTTGCCTATTCTGCTTTGTAGATACAGAACTTTTAGACGTCATACTTAAGACATTAGAGGTCACCATAAAATTGGCTGAATTGTTTGTTTACCCTTCAAATATCAATGATTGTCCACCCTGCTTCCACTTGTGTTCAAGATATGGAAATTTTAGATTTCACGTTCGCAATGTCCCATTTGCAACGTGAAATTGCGTTTTGATTCTTGTGAACTTGTTTTTGCTGTTGCATGTGTGCTAAACCAGGGCCATTATGTGAGTTGTGGATTTAACTCATCATTGCTATTTTACATTTCGGTTTGCAATCCTCGTCATAACTATTTGCATCATGGCATACTAAGAAAGGGTCCTTTTAGCTTTTCTTGCTGTTGTCAAGTAATTGGAAAAGGCTGTAGGAGTTGAAGTTTGATGCTGGAATCTACATATTTTGGTTACCATGGCAGGGTTTTGTGTCCCATAAATTTGACCTTGTCACAAGAAACAGGTTTCCACAATTCTACTTTGACAGGAAGTCTTTCCTAATTGCGTGGAATGTCATTATAATCTTAGTAATAATATAGTTATTTCTTTCATGGATGTTTAAATTGTGTTATTCAAAGGAAGTAAATTGATGATCCTAATTGTTGCACTTGATGATGTTACTGGGTGAAGCAAAACCACCCCACCCCGAATGATCTTTTAGCAGGTGCAAGGGGTTTTTTTTTTTTAAAAAAATAATATTTAGATGGTTTTATTTTAATTAGATGATAAAAAAAA
>Ga0325414_1005437_pt1 | contig 13467 bp, 12 predicted proteins | sample PopdelMetagenome_8_FD_206183 | JGI IMG/M metagenome (GOLD analysis project Ga0325414, IMG submission 206183) | Populus deltoides microbial communities from Bellville, Georgia, United States - Leaf-PdKOR-R3 | ecosystem: Host-associated > Plants > Phyllosphere > Phylloplane/Leaf | place: USA...
AGATAGCTTCATCAGTCCATTCCTACAATTAATCAATGCATTAGAAGTTGCAAGAAACGGACGTCCTAAAATAACAGGAAATGAATTACATGCTTCAACAGGTTGTGTATCCAAGACAATAAAATCAACAGGATAAATGAATTTATCGACTTGTACTAACACATCTTCAACTATTGCTCTAGGCACTTTTACAAAGCTACTAGCAAGTAAGAGAGTTACAGAAGTTGGTTTTAACTCACTTAGATTGAGAATCTGAAAAACTGAATATGGAAGTAAATTCACACTAGCTCCAAGATCAAGTAAATCTCTTTCAATTTTATATTCTCCAATAAAGCAAGAAATTATAGGACAACCAGGGTCTTTATATTTCAAAGCATTATTGTTTTGAAGAATAACACTTGTTCGGCTAAAAATGCTTTCTTTTTCACATTCAGTTTTCTCTTCACAGTGCACAGATCTTTCAAAAATTTAGCATAAAAAGGTACCTGTTTAATAGCATCCAACAAATGTATATTGATCCTTACCTATTTGAAAGTTTCAAAGATTTCAGAGTTGTGATTGACTTTTCTTTGTTTGGTCATGACATGTGGAAATGGAAGTGCTGATAGGAAATCAGTCTTTTCTTTGCAATGTTCAGATTCAACCCCTTCCTTACCCTCAGAGATTGACTTATCATCTTTCTCATAAGGTTCAGGAATGAGTTTTTCAATAACCTTACCACTGCGAAGAGTAGTGACTGATTTGACTTGATCCATGTGTTGGCCTCCAGAACTACTTGCATTTGCATTGTATTGCCCTTTTGGATTTTGCTGTGGTTGAGATGGAAACTTACCTTTCTCTTGAAAATTAAGAGCAGATGTCAATTTTACAAGAGCATCTTTAAAATCTGTCATGCTTTGAGCAAGTTGAGTGTTGATTGTCTCTTGCTTTTCAATGAATGCATACAATGTTTCCTCAAGATTTCTTCTAGGAGGGGAGCATAAGGAGGTGCATATCCATGAGAATTTTGAAAATTATGGTGTGCTTGAAATGGTGGCTGTGAAGTTTGTGCATTATTGTTATCACTCTTCCAACTGAAATTTGGGTGATTTCTCCAACCAGGGTTGTATGTTTGTGAGTATGGGTTATGATTGGGCCTTTGGAAACTATTTAAAATATGGGCTTGTTCATGGAGACATTCCTTAAAAGAAGGCAAAGTTGGACAGTCATTGGTTTCACAGATTTGACATACAATGTCTTGAACAGATTTTAATTGACCACTCCTTTTCAATTCTAGTGCCTCGACTTTTCTAGCTAAAGATGCAAACTTGGCTTGGAGGTCATGATCTTCCCTAAGGTTGTACATATCTCCACTAGATGTATGAGGTTGGGTTTTACTTGGTGCCTCATAAGTGCTTGTAATGTTCCAATTTTGAGCATTTTCAGCTAGTAAGTCTAGGTACTCCATTGCTTCATTGGGGTCTTTATCTTCAAAAGTTCCATTGCACATCAATTCAACCATTTGCCTATCTCTAGGTGTTAACCCTTCATAAAAATATGAAACCAATCTCCATGTTTCAAAACCATGATGAGGGCAAGTATTAAACAAGTCTCAATACTTATCCCAACATTGGTAAAATGTTTCTCCTGGTTTTTGAGTGAAAGTGATGATTTGTCTTTTGAAAGAGTTTGTTCTGTGAGACGAAAAAAACTTCTTTAAAAATTATTGTTGCATTTCATCCCAAGCACGAATGGATCATGATCTAAGATTTTGTAGCCATGTTTTAGCTTTATCTTTTCATGAAAAAGGAAAAAGCTTTACTCTGATAATGTTCATGCTATAATTTAAGTCATTATAGATGTTACAGACCTCCTCAAATTCCCTTAAATGCAAGTATGGATTTTCTAAATCTAAGCCATGAAAAGAAGGTAAAAGTTGAATAATGCCTAGCTTAAAATTAAAATGAGATGCGTCAAGAGGAAAAATTATGCATGAGGGTGCACTTGTTCTTGTGGGATTCATGTGGTCTCTAAGTGTTCTCACACGATTATTCTCATTATTCTCATTATGAAGCGACTGATTATCTTTTTCGGCCATATTTTCTGAAAATGATGAGGATACCCTATAAAGTCTACCACTTAATGTACGTGACCAAACTGTCATGCATGTGTAGGAAGAGAATAAAAGGAAGAAAAGAAAAGAAAAAGAAACAAAAGTTAGATAAAATGAAAAGTGAAAAGAGAAAATAAAATAAGTACTATAATTTATACAAGAATTTACCTTCCTAGCAACGGCGCCAAAAACTTGACATGACCAAAAGATTGATGTCTTCTCCTAAGTGCAGGAGTGTCGAAGTAATAAATAACCCGGCAAGACTGGAGTCGAACCACAAGGAGGTTAACTATAAAAATTATAAACAACAACAACAACAACAACAACAATAAAGAGAGCTTCGAGATGTGATATTGATATAAGGATTAAACAATGATAAAAATAATTGTCAAGGTTAGAGGATCCACTAATGGTATTTCAAACAAGTATAGTATAAACTCTTATTACTCAACTGGAAACCACACACAAAGGAGGTTCCAATCGGATTATAAATTATTAACATGATTACATTAGTTATCTTATTCGAATAATGCTAATACTTGTAAATGTTGTCAAACATTCATGATTATAACTTATGTTAACAACAAATCAAGTTTCTTTCATAGCACAAGTGTCAGTTATACGTTTGGGCTATGAAAGTACCAAGTATTTGTTGTACCAAAGGTTATACAACATAAATCTAGATTAACCATTTAACAAGTAAAGTATTAAAAGTGAATAAGATAACAAATATAAAACATGTTAGTATCAAACATTAAGGTCCATGTTGAGTTTATACTATACTTATTCTTACACCATTAGTGTAACCTTTTCACCTTGACATAATAAACTTAGCTAAACATAATGAAAGAAAGAAACATAAATAAGATATAAGTTAACTAAGTAAAGGAAAGGAAATGAAAACTATAAACAAGATATTAATATAAACAAAACTTAAGTATTACAAAAATATAAAAAGAGAGCAAGAGCATGATCTTGATCTGAAAACTAAGATGCCTTAATGCATGTTAAATGCCTCCTTTTATAGGCCAAAATTTAGGACTATTGATTTGATGACTAATTGTTGAGTGGGTGACCACATCTTGACTTGGTGACAATCCTTATCTTCTTATCTGAACCAATCGTCATTGATAACGTCAGAATTTGAACAGACTTAAATCATGAAAGTCCTAGGACATTGGCTCAGCTTTCCAAGAAAAAAATTGAGGTGATTTGGACTTCTAGAACTCGAGATATGGGCTGAACACTAAACAGTGTCTGGGCTGTAGGACAGATTAAGACTTCTCTGTTTTTGCTACAATTTGGATTGAAAACGACCTTTTTAAATCTTGGACTCCTCACAAAAGTTTTAGGCCTATGTCGTAGCTTTCCATCCATATAAAGAAGACCTAAATCTAAGATCTACAGCTCCAAATATGACTCGATAACCGAACAGTGTTCCAATTTGGACTGAACCAACATCTCTTTTCTAAGTTTGGCCCTCTCTTTGTCCTTTCAATTTCAGTACTTAAACTCATTAATCAATCCTTTTATTTATATGATAGGCCTGCATTTAAGATGAACATTTACCATAAATTAAAGATATCATATGGTATTAGACTTGTTATTATAAAACATGCTTTAGTTAAGGAGTTATTGATACAAGTGCAAAATGATGATATAAAACCTTGATAAAAATGCACTTTTAAGTACTAATCATTTCTTCAGCCATAAGTTTGTTCCTTGTCAATAGTTTGGTTTATGGGGATAGGAAGGGCACATTTTAAAGCCTATAAATGACTTTTTTGGGCGCATTTTCAACTGCCAGCTTCTAGGCAACTTTTCTGCATTTAAGGTAGATTAATTCGTTGAATCTTACCTTAAATGCTAATCCCAAACCTTGTTTAGTTTAATTCTGTTTCATATAGGTACACCCTTTGTCTTTGATAAATAATATGGGAATTTCTAGCATCAATAATAGGTTTTAATAGGTTTAATTCTAGGGTATCGGTTTTCAAACTGAAACTCTTTTTTGAGCAAAATCATGTGATTTTGTCAATCATCAAGAGTTTTGAACCCTTGATTCTTGATCTAGGAAGGTTTGTGAATAGAAACATACCCTTTTTTGCTTGAAATCCTCTCTAGATTGAGAACTATGTTTTGGGAGGAGATGAAGAACATTCGTCTGTTTGTTTTTGTCTTTTCTGTTTTGATATGTTTCTGTAAAAAAATTTGTAAGTTTTTGTGTTTTCATCCTTTTTGATCCGTTTTGTTTTCTTTTCTTTCCTTCGATCTGTTTCTTGGTTGACTTGATCGGGTCAACCCATTCGGGTTGACCAGGCCCCTCCTAAAAAAAGAGAAAAAAAAGGAAAAAGAATATACATATAATAATAAAAAATTAAAAAAAACAAAGAAAAACTTTTTTTGGTTTCTTTTTTCTTAGTGATTTCCCCCCTTTTAGAAAAATTCCTCTTAAACCTTGTTTTTTTTATAGATGAAAACATAAGTAACAAAAAATGATAAATATATTTTTGTGTATTGCATTCGGTCAAGTGTTTAAAAAATACAAAGAAAATCATATTGCGTAGTATTTCCATATGAAAATTCAAAATATGTATTTGAATGTTTATGATTTAATAACCAGTTTATTAAATTCATGAGAATTTAGCTAATATTTTAATAAACCATTATTTTTTTTAATTCATGAGAATTAATGGTTAAAAATCCTGATACAGAATGCTGAACCTATAAAGGAGGCTAATATTTGAAATATCATAGTTGACTAGAAAATTCTAAGAGTTATTCTAAATATTCATCAATTTTAATTGAGAGTATTTTTCACCGTAATACATAAATTACAAAAAACAAATTTCTAAGAATTTATTTGGGTACACGAATCCATAATAAATTCTTAAATACTAGGTTTATTCATACGAGTAAATCTCAATCTTAAACTACAGATAGACCACCAGCCAGAAAACCATTTAAACCACAAAGTAGCCTACCTCAGGTAGGGGGCGCTAGGGGTGCTAATATCTTTCCTAGCCACTACCAGTCTCTTACCCTCGAATCTCTAACAAGACTAGTACACTCGGGTTTCCTACCGACCTTGAACCAAATAACTAGGTGGCAACTCCTTCTGCCCTTTTAACACCATCGTCTTTTGCCAACGTGCGATAAAATGACGACTCCACTGAGGATTTATTGTTTTATAGTATTGGACAGAGTTTTGTGTTTTATATGGTTTTGGGTTTTTGCAACATGTTTAAATTTCCATGTTTTGTTTTGTTTGCCTTACTCTATTTACGCATAGCATGTTTTAGCTTGCACATGCATAAATATCAAATGTGAATACGCATTTCATACATCTTTTTCATTGCTCCGAGATACATGGGGAAACTTCAGGTTAGGAGGGGGAGTAACGGAAGCCCTATGACTTTCAGTCAGGGTTTAAGTTCGCAAAACCATCCAACTCTTTGTTGAGTGCTTGAACCGGTCGTGATTGGTACACAAGTCATCCCACTACCTAATGAGCCCCCATTTTACCTTCACGAGGGTGATCATTGGGATAATAAGAAACCCTTTTTAAGATTAGATAATGCCTTTTTCCTATCTCATGTAGAGAAATTAGAACCTATCCATAAGATGTATCATTTTTTAATAAACCTTGTTGCATTAAGACATACTTAACCTTGAGCATCTCACCTTGCAAGATTCTGGACTGATAACATGGCCACCATTAAGAAAACAGCTTCTATTGAATATGGGTTGGAATCTGAATCCCTGCAGTTGTTAGAAGGGGATTTCCTAAGACTAAATGACAATAAGTTGCCACCCATAAAAAGCATAAGCAGCTCTGAAAATGACCTGAAAAAGCTCCTTTCGCATGTAAGAAGCATTCATGAAGATGATTTTTCTAAGAAATATAGGAGATTAGTGGAAATTACAAAGGTGCCTACCTAGAATTCAGCCATTAAAGCTCTGTTGCATTTTTGGAACCCCGAGTACGTTTGTTTCACCTTTGGGGACATAGACGTATGTCCCATCTAGAGGAGTATAGTTTACTCATAGAATTCCCTAGAGATCTATACAAGGTTTATCTTCACCCAAAACTTGACAACGTGATAACTAATTTAGCCAAGTTGACCAAGATCCTAGATCTGCATAAAATGTCATAGAAAAGCACTGTGGTTTGAAGTGGAAGATAATAGAAGAAGTCTTTGAAGGATGAAGGGGTAACCCTATTCACTAAAGAAAATAGCATAATACTCGCCTTGGGAATCTTAGGTTTAGTGTTGTTTCCAAACTTAATCAGAGTAATCAGTTTAGAGGGGGGCATAACTTTCATCGAATAAGAAAACAATCAGATAAATCCCGCATGAACAATCCTGACACTCAATCATTGTAGAAAGGTTGGCAAGGGGGCAATAAGCTATCATGAACAACTGCTATACATATGGTTGATCAGCCATATAGAAACCAAGAAGTTAGTATTTAACAATTTCTGGTGGTTTACTTAGAAACCATTGGAAATAATTGGAAAAAAAAGAAGAGTGGAAGGACCTGAATAAAGAAAAATAGAAAGCAAAACTCTAAAGAATTCTACAAGGAGAAATTTAATGGAAAGCTCCATGGATGAGAGCAATAGATTGCCTAATGAGTTATAGGCAAAGACAATGGGTACCTTTGGTTGGGATAACCGAGTATGTTAGTTACACATTTGCTTTGGTCGCCAGACAGCTTGGAGGCATACAACTTGTGCCAAGGACAACCAAATTATCATAATTTTCTAGGTTATTTATAGACCAGTCCACTTTAGATGTCATAAAAAACATCAAACAGGATTGAAAGCTGCTAATGTTGATAAAAAAGAATCAAATGGTTTGAGGGACCCAATCACTACCAAAAAGTACCCGAAGTGGAGAAGTCTATCATTGGTTTCTATCCCTGTTAATCCTGGATTTGAAGCTAGAACTTTGCAAACAAATGAATTAAGTAAGAGGAAGAGGGTTAACAATGAGGAAGAGTTGATAGAACAGTTAGGGAAGCTCCAAGTAAAATTAGGCTCCAGTAAAACCTCCAGGATTTCTCTTGAAGAACAACTCTTTACCAAAGAGAAATTGAGGAAGTTTATGGAAAAACAAATAATGGAAAAGGAACAAAGAATTGTGTCTTTGGAGATGCAACTGAAAGGGGAAAGAATAGCAAAAAAAACAAGCCAAGAAAGAGCGAGAAGAATTGGAAGCAAGTTGTGTGCAAACCAATGCTGAATTCAAGACATCGAGGACCAATTTCGATTATTGCCAAGAAAACACCTATTTGTTTTCAAAGGTCCAAGCAGAGTTAAAAAGTCAAATTAAGTAGTACGAGCTATTATATAAGAAACATGTGATGCTTGAGAGTGAGCTAGCTGAAGTAACAGTAAAAGAAGACGGTGCCAATAATTCTCAAACTAAAGAGATCGACCTGATAAAAAGAAAGTTTGACAAGGTAAAGATCAGAATAAAACATTTAGAGGAGAAAAATGGGCTGCTAGAACACTATAATTAGATGATTGATACCAACAACAATCAACTGACTAGAAGAAACATGATACTTTCGAAAAAGATAAGCAACACGGACGAGCAGAATGAATGAGCTTTCATCTATGCTAAAAAGGTTCGTCTCAATGCTCAACAAGTAGGAAGAGAACTCCATCGATATCAACAAAGTATAGCCAAAACTGATGCTTTCCTTAGAAATATAAGAATTAGAGGCTTTGTGTTTTCCCTTATAAATGATGATGAATAAATGTAATGGCTAACATCGAATATTAATGAAAAGGTTTAGACCTAACCTTTTTGAAATACTATAATGTATTAACGAGTACAAATTTATTGAGCATCAACTCGGGACAAATTCCATCAATGATTACAAAAGGATTGGAAAGCTCGCCCAAATGGCGACCATATATCAATGCTGAAAACTTGTATAACCCATCATCACACATAACTAGACATCTATTTACATTTGTATTTCTGAGTCTTGAAATATGCCTAATAAGGCATTTGAAATATAGGCCCCTTTGCCAAGGTTTACAATACAAGGCTTCACAAAAAGATGGAGAATGAAAAAAAAAGCCCATTTCAAGGCTCACTACCAAAAAGAGTTAGATGATATCAAAAGTAACATGGCTCATATGACTAGCTTACTTAAGCAACTCTTACAAGCATAATCAGGGGAAGGGATGTCCAGTCAACAACCGACTTTGTAACCACCATCAGCAATCCCAGTCATTATGGACCCAAAAAATCTAGAGATAAATCCCATTGCCAGACCACAAGGAATGACAAGCATTCCGATGGCTCGTTCGACTACACCCGCTCAAATGCCAACCACTATAGACTTGACTATGGGAGAATCCCAAGGGATTAAAGCTTCTAGTCACCTCAAATAGGATAAGTGGGCTGCTTGGGAAGAAAGGTTGAGGGTTGTTGAGGGTTTCAACATCTATGACCTGGTCAGGGCAGCTGGCATATGCTTGGTACCAAATGTAGTGATACCCAAGAAGTTTAGGGTATAAGAGTTTGTCAAGTACATAGGGTTGGAATGCCCTAATACATATCCAAGGTCATATTGCAATAAAATGGTGGAGGTTATACACGACGACAAGTTGCTTATACTCTTCTTTCAAGATAGCTTGATAAGTTTTGTGCTAAGTTGATATATGATGTTAGATAATATCAGGGTCAAGAAATGGAGCATCTTGCAGATGCTTTCTTGAAGCAATACAAATTTAACATTGATATCGCTCTAGATCGAACAAGTTTGATGATAATAGAGAAAAACAACAAAGAGACAGTGAGGGAGTATGCTCGCAGATGGAAGAACAAGGCGTTACATGTGCAACTGCCTTTATTGGAGAAAGAAATGGTGACTCTGATCGCCAATACTTTCAAATCTCCATACTATGAGTACTTGATGGGAAGCTTTACTCAACATTTTTGTGATGTTGTTGTTATCGTCGAAGGATAGAGCAAGGGGTAAGAGCTGACAGAATATCGAAACCTATTGAGAGAAAAAGGTTTGTAAGGAGAAAGAAAGATGTTGAAGTAAGCAATATAGAGAAGGGTATAGGGGTAAGAAGATTTACAAGTCTAAAGCTATCACAACCAAGGCTATTAAGCATAACCTCCTAAAATACCGAACATCAGCTTTGCCAAGTCCTTCTTAGCTAGCTAGCCCATCTACCTCGTTGAAGACCAAATTGAAAGTAACCAAGAAGAACATACCAAAGTAGACAAGAGCAACTCTAGCCTTTACCAATGCCTTTAAAAGAAATGTATTTAAAACTACCAAGCATAAGTCATATAACCCCCCTCCTTTTCCACCATTTAAACCACCTTTCCCAATTTGGTACAAACTAGGCTAATTTGTGAATACCATGCTAGAAATTCAAGTCACAATATTGATACTTGTTTTGCATTTAAAAAGAAGCTTTTGCAGTTATTCAAAGCAAGGTGGATAACCTTCGAGTATACATCCAACATCAATTCTAACTCATTGCCCAATCATGCTTCTAGTAGTGGAGGGGTAAATGCAGTACAATATGGAGAAAAGAAGAAGTAGGTTCCGAAAGTAACCATGGATAGATTATATGACATGTTGATGCAAGCTGGTTACTTGCCAACAAGAAGTATGACAGGAATGGGAAACCATTTTTATAGGTTCCACAAAGCCACAAGACACGACATAGAAGAATATGGAGAGTTTCATCAGAAGGTAGCATAATTGATGACTCTTGGTCTTCTATAGACTGAGGAGAGGGAAGGATATGAGGTTGTTAGTATGATATTTTTCCAAAGAGGAAAACTAGAAGCGTGTAAAATCTAGCTTACTAGAAACGGACCACCAAAACTCATCCTGACAAGGCCCGCTTTTACCCATAATAAAAACTATAATACGCTGCTGTATAATTACAAAGGCTCCTCATTTTTGGAAACTGAGATTGGCAGATTAACTTGGAGTTGTAGGTGCTTTACACTTGAAGAACTAGAGAAACAACAAAAGGCCAATGGCAAGGAAGTTATGGAAGCTACTAAAGATATAGAGGTAAAAAACCGATAAGCGAGGAGGAGATAGATGAATTTCTAAAGCTAATTGTCGCACGTATGCGCCGCGAAAACATCCACCCTCATAATTGTATTATCTAATCAGGCAATGTGGGAGACAAGGAATTCTTGTCTTTTATTAGTGGAAAAATTAAAATGAGAGTCGCCACCAAGTATTTTGGTTACTAGGAACCCTAACTGGTCTCAGAGATGGGGTATGGGACTAGTTGCATAAAGGGAAGGTATTAGCACCCCAAATATGCCCTACCGAAAGTAGGCTGCATTGTTTTATTGTATGATAAAATCTAAGGTCTTGTCGTGTTTTCTAGTTGTTAGTCCGTCTATGGTTTAAGAAAAGTTCTCCTCGGTAAGGAGGTCCTTGTTTTAACGGATAAAACCTAATCGTTCTAACGTTAATAAAAGAATTTAATATCCGAAATACATCTTACTTATAAGGTCGTAACCCCAGATATTAAAAGAAAATAAAATAATTTTTTTGGAATTTTTGAAATATTGGCTAGTTCTCATGATTTTAATAAACTGGTTATTAAAGCCAAAATGCATGCTAAAACCTTTTTTTTTTATGAAGATACAATATGATCTTTTTTCTTTTATTTTTTAGAGACTTGACAGTATGCATAAAAATATATATGTTTTATTTTTTCAATGTTTTGACAAAAATTAGGTATTTTAATACCGGATTTGTATCTTTACAATATAAAAATACAAACTGATATTAATTAAAATGCAGTAAAAAATTTATGAAAAATCAAAGATTTTTTTGAAATAATTTTGATTTTTTTCCGGGTTGGGTCTAGCCTGGCCATGTGGCAAGCCGGACCCAGCTGGTTTCTACCCGCAAGCGTGCGTGAACAATTCATGCATGCCTGCTACAGTCATAGTGTAATTAATCTTCAAGTGCACAGTGTTTGTGCATTATCTGAAAAGTTGGAGAAGTTTAACTGGAAGCAATGAAGGCAACAACATGCGACCTCGGTTCCTTCCCTTTCGTCTCTGTCTTCTCCTTCCTCCCTGTATTCTTTGTTTTTTTTTTATTTCTATTTATTTGCTTCTCTTTCTATTGGTTTCTCTGTTTTCTCTTTTGCCCTGTCTCTCTCGTTTTCTCCTCCTCTCCCTTCTCTACTCCTCCTCTGTTCTTTTCCTCCCCTTTCCCTATTCATTCTCCTCTTTTTTTTTCTCTCATGTTCCTCTGTCTTTTCCCCTCTGTCTTGCCTGTTCTGCTCTCCTTTCTTTTTTTCTCTTTGTCTGCTCTATCTCATCTCCTCCTCTTTTTCTCCCCGTTTTCTTTCTGCCTTTCTCTCATGTATTCCCTTCTCAACGGTTCTTGGTGTGGCTGCTGGGATGAAGAAGATGATGAGCTGAAAATGGCGTTGGCAGTGCTGGTGCGGTTGTGATGGAGAATGGCAGCGATTCTTGGTGTGGTTGCTGGGATGAAGAAGATGATGAGCTGATGATGGTGTTGGCAGTGCTGGTGCGGTTGTGATGGAGAATGGCAGCGGTTCTTCCCCTGCTTTAAAACAAGCTCCTCCCTGTTTTCATATCTTTCCCATCTTCTTTTTTCTCTATTCCTTTCTGTATTTTTTTTTTTATCTTTTTCCCTCCCTCTGTTTCCCCCCTCGTTTTCCTCCTCCATTTGCCCCTCTGTTTCTCCTTCTTTTATAGGCAAGAGACCTTGTGCTAGTAACGGCCAGCTTGTTAACGTTTGCAGAGGGATGGCAGCCGTGACATATGCCCTATAATTAAAATGAATTAGCGTTGATGCTGTTGTAATGTCTCACAGCTAGCTACATGGAACCGTTACTGATGAAGAAGATAGTGAACAGTGAACAGTGAACAGCCAGCTGCTGTATGAAATCGTTGTTGATGAAGAAAGCAGTGAACATTGTTCAGTAAAACGGCACCGTTTTGCAAATTTAAATGATATTTCTGATTTGGTCCTTGGATGTTTTTGCAATCTTGTAATCAAACCCCGGATAAATTATAATTAGATCCCTTGATTCTAGTGCCTTTTCCGGTATGGTCCATGGTTTCAAATTGTTTCAATCAAATCCCTAATTGGCCATCAAACTTCAATAATTATACAATTAAACCCCTGATTTGACCAAATTAACTCTTCAAAATTATAATTAGACCCCAGAACTTTAATTTCATCCAATAAAAACCTAAATTGACTTAAAAATCAATTTTTCTTGCAATCAAAACCTTCATAAATTCAATTAAACCTTAGATAAGATTTAATTGAGTCCATAAACATCTGATTTTGGACTTTTCTTCCTCAAATTGAACTTTTCTTGTCAACAGGACTCTCACTGTCAAATTTCAAACTTTTGCATTTTTGAACCTCCTCAACCAATTTTGGCATTTTTTCGGCATTCCAACATCATTTTCTCACTCCTATTATTTTTTAGATTTCTTCTGAATATTTTTTTGATATTTTTTTTTGTATTTTCTCATTTTTTTATGGGAATCCAAAAATGGGTAACAACACTAATGAAGCACAACGAGTACAACGTGGTATAACAGCTGAAGAAAACCCTTGCCAAGATATCCCTCATGTCTCTTTCTTGAGTTTCGAGCCCCATTGCAACGCCCTGCAAAAAGTTATGAACGAGGCATATGTTCCTCAAGACATGACCCAACAAACCATGGAGCATTTGGTTAGAAGAATCCAAGCAATCAACTAGTTGTACTTCACCAAAGATGAGCTCGATGCTAGTGGTCACAACAAACCTCTATACATTATAGTAAGATGCCAAGATTGCACCATCAGTAAGGTATTGGTGGACAATGGCTCAGCTTTGAATGTACTTATTGCGATGTCGCGGTCGCACAAATTAATTACCCTAGCTTAAAACACACAAGATAGTATAGAGCAAGCAAGGGGTCGATCCCACAAGGAAGTTTCAAGTTAGATTTTTATGTTGTACGTTATGTAATTGGGGGGATTTGGTTTGTGATTATCTAAACTATGGCAGCAATTAAACTAGCAAACAAAATCAATTAAAACCAAAACTTATCAAGAAAACAAATCTTGGTTACAAGCACATATCCACCTACGGAAATTAGAACCGATCCTTGAAACGAAAATTGCAGTTTATATTCTGAAATTTTATCTTTTCTTAACGTTGATTAATTAACGGATCCGCCGTATAACTAATTCTAACCAACAAACAATCAAAGTGTCCGCACTAATGATTCAATTTAATGGTAGCTTTAAGAACTAGATAATTTCATCAAGATTAACATACAAGCTGTCCGCAGCTTGTGTCACTTTGTTCAAATGTT
>Ga0325414_1005441_pt1 | contig 13463 bp, 8 predicted proteins | sample PopdelMetagenome_8_FD_206183 | JGI IMG/M metagenome (GOLD analysis project Ga0325414, IMG submission 206183) | Populus deltoides microbial communities from Bellville, Georgia, United States - Leaf-PdKOR-R3 | ecosystem: Host-associated > Plants > Phyllosphere > Phylloplane/Leaf | place: USA...
AGTAAAGGTGATAAATATCTACTGTCATTATTCGCAGTAGCTTTCAAGTATGCAATAAAGATTGAATCCCAAGATTTAGATTTCTTTTCTTATGCATGATTAGAGATGATAGCTTGCAAGGTTGGCTCAAAACCTTACTAAAAGTGGCATCTTCAATTACAATTCTACTTGTAAAAGAATCTGCAGTTACATATGCATATGATTCAATATCCCCCACGCAATCGAAAGGGCGGTTCCTACACTTAGAAATTGTCACACATCAAAGTAAACCTAAAGTTGGTCCCTTACATAATAAAAATCAATCTCAATAAATATAATTCTCATATGAAATGCTAGATCAAAAAAGAGATATGTGGCTCCAATATCATCACACCATAACTTTGGATAGCTAGGTAATGTAATATGTAGATCATAAAGTATGGACTGAATCCATTATATCTCAACTTTTGTGTTTGGAAGAGCTTTGTATTCTGATTTAGTGCTGATGCAAGTCATGATTTGTTGTTGTTTACAACTCTATGAAATGAGATTGTAGCCATGAAAAATATAATATGCACCAACACTTCTTTGATTGTCACTATCACCTGCCTAATTTGTATCACTAATTCCATGAAAGGATTGATCGATTTATGGAGTAAATCATAGATTAAATGAAATTGTGTTTGAGATATCAAAGAATTCTTTTCACTGCCTGCCAATGAGTATCCTTTGGTTGGTGCATGAACTTGCTTACACAGTAAATTAACACTATATGCAATTTCTGGACTTGTAAATCCAAGATATTGTAGAGCTTCAACAGTGCTTTTATAGAGTTGAGGATCATTGAAGTTATATACTTAAAATTTAGGGAAGTGACTGGTGGTAGATATAGATGCTAAACAAGGTTTCACTTTGTAAATGTTTACCTTTTGAAGCAGGTCAGCAATATATTTTAATTGGGTGAGAAATATGTCATGACTTTGACACAAAGTTTCAACACCAAGAAAGAAGGATAGAGGCCTTAAATCTTTAACTAGAAAAACTATGGACATTTGGTAGATCAGTTGATCAATCGCTTTTGTGTCAAAGCCAGTAATAATAATATCATCAACATAAATGAGAATGATGGTATGAACTTTGTCTTGATAAATAGTGTATAAAAAGACATCTATTTTAGAGTTTGTAAAACCCATTTGACTTAATTGATTTGTAAGTCTTGAAAACCATGTCCTTGGAGCTTACCAAAGACCATATAGAGTTCTTCTTAATTTATAGACATGATATGTATAATTAGGATGAATGAATTATTATGGTTTTTGCATATAGATATATTATTGAAAGAATACATGAAGGAAGACATTCTAAATATCTAAATGATAAAATTTCCAATAAGTAGAGACTAGAAGAGAGATAACTAAGAAGATTGTGTTTGGTTTAACCACTGGAGTGAATATGCTTGTATAATTAACACCTTCTTGTTGATGGAAACCTTTTGTTATAAGACATTCTTTAAAAAGCTCAATGCTTTTATAAACTTATCTTTTAACCTGAAAGGTCCACTTGTTGCCAATAAAATTATGATTTTGTTATGGTAAAACTAATCCCAAGTTCCATTTTGAATAAGAGCATTGAACTCATCAGTTATTATTTCATGCCAATGAAGATATTTTAAAGCTTCTGTATGACATGTAGGCTCATGAGGAATGGAGGTTATTTTAGCAATAAGTACTCGAGGAAAAAGATATTTGATATATCCAACATATGGTATCTTTGGTTTGATACTATTGATTTGGAACTTTATAGTCATTCTTTGTGAAGTAAAAGTTGTTGTGTTACTTAAAAGTAGAATTTTGTGTGTAAACCCCAGATAAGATTTTCTCAAGTAGAAAAGGATATAATAATAATTATAGGGATGGTATACAAACTAAGATAATTTAATTAGGAAGTATTTTAAATTTAAAAAGGAAAAAAAAAAGTAGGGCAGAATTGAATTAAAGGGAGGTGGTTTAGGGTTAAATTTGATAGAAAGAAAATATATAGTAGGGGTCCAACTAAAAATTAGGCAAACATGAGGGACTAATCTATATAAAGAATAAGTTGGCAACTATATAAAACTTTTTTTTTCTATGAAGATTGAAGCATTCAGCAATTGAATGGGGGAGATTAGGTTTCTTCATGTTTCTCTTATAAATTCCTTAAGAGAAAACTAAAGATCAGCTAAGTAATGAAATTAAAAAGAATCAATGAGAGCTTGGAAGGAGGAATTTGGGTTAGTTAAAAAGGTTCTCGTAATCTGAAAATTAGGGTTCTTAGAAAACTTTAAAGGAAAAAGGGGTAAAGGGGGTTTGAAGTATTTGGAAATTCTCATTTGTTTCACCATTAATGGTAGTTAATTTGAATCGTTGAGTAATATCCAAAATGTTAAAAATATTAGTGATGTTTAAGACTTGAAATTATAGGAAAATTGTTGTTAGAAATGTGTATTTGAGATTGATTGATATTTATGGATATGGATAAGTTATTGATTTCATAAAATGGAAAGAAAAATTTAGCTTCCAATCTTGAAGGGTTTCGATCAAGAAACAAACTAATAGGGAGGGCTGAATTGGTTTGATTAAGTTGTAAAATTAATGTAATAAGTGTTAGGTTAGTTGTAAAAAGAGATGGGTAAATTATGAATTGTAAAATAAATAAATAAATAAAAGATTGGAAAAGGTGCATATTCCTTTGGAAGGTTTTGGTTGCACTAGCTAGAAAGGAAATTGATTATAATGCTTTATTTTAATATGTAATCTATATAGAATTATGTTACAGGGAGGAGGGGTCAAAACATGAATTAAAGGGAAAATAGCTTAAATTTAAAAGGAAAAGAGAAGATGAATGCTACAGCCCTTTCCAATGGAGGTTTAACCATAGGGAAAAAGAGGAAAGAATGGTTTAATACCCAAATAGCATTTGTAAGACATAATGTTAGGTTATGTGTGTGTGTGTGTGTGAATCTTGAGCAAATTGACATAGTGTGCTAATGATAAAAAAAAAAAAAAAGGATAACATATTAAGCAATTAACCAAGTTACCTTTGTTAAAATGAATGGGTGAAGGAGGAGTTAGACTTTGTACAAGTTACCTTTGTTAAAATGAATGGGGTTAGGAGGAGTTAGACTTTGTATAATTTCTTATTTGAAAGACTGTGATTATAAGGGTTAAAAGCAAATAGGGTATGAGCATGAAATTTAGAATCTAAAAGTTGATAACGGTTATGTTTTGTTAATAATGTTTTAATGGGTGACATAGAGGAAGAAGAAAAATTAATAACTCTAACGTGCATTGATATAATATTGATGTTTAACTTAGTAGGATGAACATAAGAGAAAGAGAAACAAGAACAAGTAAAAGAAATGATAGAAGGGAAATTGAATTTGAATTGGTAAAGGGTTCGGCCAAGGAAGTTATGAAAAGGAATGAAAGTTTTTATCAATTTTTTTATTAGAGTTGCACTCAAAATTTATAATTTATAGTGTGGAAAATATGTATAACAAAACAAAATTGTAGAAAAAATTTAGAAATGGAGAAGGTGGCATTTTTTAAATGTCTAAAAATTGATCTTACATGAATAATAATGGTTAAAAACACTTACTGATGCAAGAGAGATTTTAGGACCCACTTAGCAATAAAGAGGCATAGCTAAAGGATTTATTTCGATAAAAAGTGTGATTTGTCAACTTGTGACTAGGGACCACAACATGTTCTATCATTTTCTCATTATCATTAAGATAATTATAGTTGTCCTTTTTTGAATTTGATTTTTAATCAAATTCAAATTTCAAAGAAGAGAATGAGTTTGTTTGGGATTTTATTTTTCAGAGGCCATTACAAAGAAACACTAGAGAGGATATTAAAAAACAAATAGGGAGAGGACATTACAAAGAAGCGGAATAAATCACATTATGCAAAAAAAAAATACCTAGAACATCAGTGTACGCAGCCCCCCCACAAAAAAAAATATAAAAACCAAAAAAAAAAAGTTGGGCGTGTCTCATAGCTGGCTCTCCATTAATGAGAGACAAGGCAGCAAGGCTAATTCACATGGACACTTCTCTCTCACAGGATACTGCTTTGTCGTTGCTCCCTCATTCCGCCAGCAACCCAGTAACAGAGTGGCATCTTGTATAATTGGCTTTGCACTAACTCGTCAGCGGTTTATGTTGATATTTGGTAGGTGATAGGTCTTCGAATCAGGAATCCAACAAAATTGATTTTGTATCAAATGGACTTCTCTAACTCAAGATATTCAAGTCGGAATGGTTGAAGATCAATATTATCAAAATGCGATATTTGTCTTTGAAGGCTATAATTTCCATGCTCTTTCTCTTTTTATTTTTCTTGCCATATATGTATAGAAAAGTATGGATGTTAGCTTCTCAATTTCACTGGAATCACTTCATTTCAATCTCTAGAGCTCAAGCTTTGCACAAAACATTGACTGGAGGTCAAATCTGTCAATTATCTTCGATTTACTTCTTTTTGAATATTTCATCCAAAAATGCATTTAAAACATAAAACAAAGAATATCAAGACATTTTATATATAAAATATAGGCAAAATACTAGGTAAATTTGAATAAAACTATCGAATAATATGGTTGCATCACATATCAACAAATCTCCTTATTTCATTGGCTTGGATTTAGAAAATCAGGATGGACAAATATTTTATTTAGTGCATTGACTCTTAACTTTGAAGAACTATAGTGCATGGACTTACTTCTCTGTCAAAATAGTGAGTGAGATGAAAGAGACGTAAAAACAATACAATTCAATATCAAAGTTGTATGCCCTGTGTGAAAATAAGTTCAACTGGATTAGTACCTGCGAAACTTCCTAGGAGATATGGAATGAAAGTAAAAGAGACCAAGGCGGACCATCTGATGTACAAGTTCAAATTGTTTTAGAATGAAAGTATTGCTGAATTGTACACAAGAGATTCACGCACTTATCTTACTGGTAAGGAGTTTTATGACGTGGATTTATAAGGTTTTCTCAAAGTTTGAGGAGTGAAATTAAATCACTATAATTAATTTATAATCTGAAGATCTAAAAACGACATCACTTGATAAACCACATAGATCTTTTACCACACATGAACTCATAATTGATTCGGATAATGAGAGTGAAAGTGATATATTTTGTTTTAACATTCATTAGATTGTGACATCTTCGGTAAATGCGCTCAAAACACATCAATAATGTCATTTGTACACATGTTTTAGGAAGGAAGATTCGGATAATGAATATTATAAATATAAATATTAATTTCATCACGGGTTTTGGGATTCGTAGCTTTGCTGCATATACTAAGATGAGTAAAGAACAAGAGAAAACTCCTCGCGTAGTCATCTTAAGATGAGTTAAAACGGTGGTGACTCGTTGCATGGGGCCCGAGGAGGAAGATGAAAAGAACCTTCCATTACATGACGCCTCTCTTTTTAATTAGCTGTTCTTCAATTCTGGATGCCCGCCCATAGCGACAGACAAAAAGATAATCGAAAACGTCATCTTCAACAACTTTCAATTCTGGGTTCAAATTTAATAATATTAATGAATTTAATAATATTTATAATATTAATTATGTGTTGCACAAGTTTTTATATTTTTTTTAGTTTCTTTAAATTAAATTTATGGTTTTTCTTTAATAGTAATAATATTGTTTTTTTAAATTAATAATAATAATTTTACTCTTCAAATCAAATCTATGGTTGTTTTATAATATTAATAATATTTTTTTAAAATTTATTAATTATTATATTGACAATATTAATTTTTTAAATATTAATAATAATATTAAACTTGTCTAACCTAAATTTAAGTAGATCTAACTGCAACGGCAAGTCTAACAGCTTTGACCCCCTTTTAAAGCCAAATCCCGGAGCGTGGGTCTAAAACCCCTGCGAGTGTCTGCAGACCTCAGGCATGAATCAGCAGACCTAGATAGATCCCATGCAAGCAGGTCTGTAGACCCAAAAAAGCGCAAAAACTTTCTTCACGTGTATTAGATGCACCAGCCACTTTTTCACTGTCTGTTTACTCTAGTCCTTGACTCTTTTTTTTTTATCAAATTTTAATCCCTCAATCCATAATTGTTTTAGATTGATATAATTGAATTTAACTTTGCAAGATTGAGCATCAATCGTGTGTCAAAAAATTGTTATTTCAATTTCAAATAAATTCAATACGAAAGGATCAAATTAAAAATTAAAAAATTGAGTGATCTAAAAGAAAAAAAGGGACTGAATATTTTCCTTTCTTGTGCAATTTAGTCCCTAGTTCTTACAAGAAAAAAAAAGAGCTGAATATTTGTCTATTATTTAGATCTGGTCCCATAATTTTTATTGTTTTAAATTAATAAAATTATATATGATTTTGTCAAATCTACTATTAATTGAGAATTAAATTTGCTTATCGATACCTCAAGCAGCTAATACCAAACCAACCAAAACAAATAAAAAGTTAAATTTTAAATTCATCTAATATAAAAAAGGATAAAATAAGAAAAATGAATGATAAAAAAGATAGAGGGACCAAAAAAATGAATGGCAGTGCAAATCCACGATGATCCCTCGTTTATCATATAAAGTGCCTGTTCATGGAATCGCAGCTTTTGGCTTTTTTTAAAGCTTACGTGGTTTCATCCAAAAGCAAAATCCTGAAGTGTTTGGTAACAGTTAAAAGTCAACATCACAACCCATTCCGCACATGGTTTTACAGCTAATTTTTAAAAGCTACAATATATTGATTTTGATCTTCAACTCTTAATACAACTGTTAATTATCTTAAATACCTTAATTATCTTTAAGAAGATTGGTTGAAGACATTCATACCTTAATTTTAGCATTGATTGAAATATAGGATTTGTTTTTAAATGAAAGTAGATGGAGCAACGGAGTCTGAGAAGAGGATGAAATTAAAAACAGTAATTTAATAAAAGCGTATCAGGAGGAGGAGGAGGAGGAGGAGGAGGAGGGACACCAAGGCAGGCTAAATAGCCCAATAAATATATAATAAAGAGAGACTGATTCAAAGGGTATAAATTATAATCCTCGACGGAAAGTGATGGCTAGGGGATCTCTATCACTTTAATTCAAAGTCCAGGTAAAAGCCGCCTAGCAGTGGCTCCTCCCTCTTTCCCTTTTTTTAATTTATATATGGTACAATGTTATCAGCATTATCCAAAAAAACCCCCGTTTCTCTCGTAGCCTCTTTAACATCGGCAGCAGCAGCAACTCCTATCTCAATCTGTCTCTCGAGAGAGAGAGAAGAGAGAAAAAGAAGCCCGTTGCTTGAAGAAAGCCTGCGTTCTTGTTTTAGATTGAATATAAAATAAAACAAGACACCCAAGTCTTTCCTTTCTTTCCCTCTGATTTGATTCTGTGTTTGTGTTTTTCTCTTGTAAACAAAAAGAGGAAGGAACGTGCATGATGATAGTGGATGTTGAGGAGAACGACGACGTTTTGGTACCGCCAACCAATTTCTCCATGGTGGAAGACGGCATTTTCAGATCTGGCCTCCCTCAACCCTCCAATTTCGGTTTCCTTGAAACCCTAAATCTTCGATCAATCATGTATTATTATGCCCTCCATGGTTTTTTTTTTTTTTTTTTTAATATCATAGAAAATAATTAATTTATAATCGATATGGGATTTTGAGCAGATACTTGTGCCCAGAGGCTTATCCGCAAGAGAACATGGACTTTGTTGATGCTCATGATATTAAGCTCTTCCAGTTTGGAATAGAAGGCAAAACGGTGAGTTTATGATGATGGTATTTGTTTCCAAGAAGAAACTTGATAAACTATCATGGTGATACTGAGATACTAACTTGCAGGAGTCGTCTTCCACGTCGATTCCCAGCCATACTATAACGGGGGCTCTTAAAGTGTTAATCGGTAATTACTTAAAATTTATTTATTTCAATCTTCAACTATACAATTGTATACATCTGAATGCCTCATCTCTGCTCTGCTGTTTCCAGACGTGAGGAATCATCCAGTTCTGATTCATTGCAAACGTGGAAAGGTTAGTCCAATTCCATCCAACCTTTTTTTTTTTTTAATTGAGATTGTTTAACAATGTCTCCCCCCCCCCCCCCCATATTATCCAAATCTTTGCTCCCTTCCTTTGCCGCCACTAGTCTCGTCATATGCATTCTTCTGCTGCTTTTATTACTATTATTATTATTATTATTCAATCAAATGGAGTTAAATATACTAGAGAACAATTTCAATCAATCACACCTTGTTTTTTCTTTTTGTTATTTTTTGGGTGCTGAAGGTTTTCATCTTCATATGAATTTCCGTTTGATATTCAGTTGATTTGATTTCTTTTTTCTTCATCTCATACATGTCTGCCTCCCTCCCTCTTTTCCCCTTGTGAAGCTGCTTTCCATTGGCATACCCCATTTCACCTTCACGCTAGTTTGACTTGTGTTGCTTACATGCTTGCAACATTTCTGGCTCCAATGGCTCTGAAAACTGAGTTAATTCTCCCAGAAGAAGGCGTAATCTTCTCTTTTGAAAAAAAAAAATAAAAAATAAAAAAATCCCAGTATGAACATTTAATTAGGTGAAATGAAGAGCCGTTATGAAGTTCAGATGTGCTGTTTCATATATTTATCATGTCCGTTTACCTTTTTCCAATTTTCAACAACATTAGTGCCATTTATTCTCCTTTTCATTATTCCATAAATCCTTATTCTTTCCAAAATAAGAACTCAATATGCTGTGAAAAAACAAGCTAATGATGGGTTCAGGTCAGATCCTGTAGCCTAGATGTCTTATAGCCTTTAAGACCGTACTTGACATGCTCGTCCTAGTTGTTACCTTCACCTGCGGTTGTTATTCTTAGAGATTCTCACCATCTATTCCCCTTTGATGCAGCATCGGACAGGTTGTCTTGTGGGTTGCTTTAGAAAACTGCAAACTTGGTGCCTGTCTTCAGTTTTCGAGGAATACCAGCGTTTTGCTGGGGTGAAATGGAGGGCCACTGACTTGAGGTTTATTGAGACCTTCGAAGTAATGTGCCTGAGGCAGTGTCTATACAGCATCATATACCAGTATCAAGGATATGGCTCAAACAAGAGGAGGTTACTTTACCAGGAAGAGGGTATACAGAAGCCAAAAATAAAGTCCATTTAAAAGAGCTCTGAGGATCCTTGTTTTTTTTTTGGGTTCCTGGTCACTCATTGTGGAGTTGCGTATGAGCTTTCTTTAAAAAAATCAGTTGCATGCTTTAGGATGCCGGATTGCATCTATACAGATTTTTCTTGAAACATCTATTTGTACCATGTTTTCCTGCGCGCTTTTTTTTTATTCTTCCAATTTTTCAATATTTTCTTACACTTGCAACTGTGAAAGATAGAATCATTTGCGGGAGACGAGTTCCAATGTACCATACTACTAATGAACAGATTTTACTAGGATCTTTACAATATTAAAGAATAAGTTCAAAGTTGTCTGACTGTTTTCCTTATGGTTTATACATAATGGCGTGGTCATTTGACGCTGAAGTTTCTGCATCAGTAGATGCTAGATGTCTTAAATTCAAATTTAAATGAATAAATATATTTTGAAAACACTTTTGAAATGGTGTTCTTTTAAATTTATTGGTAGAGATACTTGTTTGATTTTATGTAGTTTGAAGAATCCGAAATGAAGACATCATGAATTAAATAAAAAGTGAGGAAAATATTATTTTAACACTTAATTTAGTAATTATAGCATAGTTTTGAAATCCAACCGGGTGATTGACTCGGCCTAATGATCAGATCACAGGTTAAATAGATTGAACCCGAGTCAACCCAAAAAAATTAATAAAAAATAATTGCGATGTCCGGTCGTCATCATGCCTTACACGAAAAGACCTAAAGCTAAAATCCATCGTCCTCTCTTGCATAGTCTTATCTCTATATGTCACTCTCCCAAATAAATCCAGCAGAGCCCCTTTCCTAGCTGGAATTCAACAATCCACCATTCCCCCACCACTACAACTGCAAACCTGGTCAATAGCAGCAGTTCCCACAACAGCCATGTAGCAGCTCCACCACCACCACTCTACATTCTCTATCGATTACAGTCCTTTTATCACCAAATCACAACATTTATTGCCCTTCTCACACCACCCAAATCCTCTCTCCATAGTAGCCTTTACCAGCAATCCATAAAAAAACTCGAGCGACCGGCCACCACTTTAAACTAATAGTATCTCCACCATAGCCCTTCTCCTCCACCTCTCAGCTTTTTTACACACAAATCCTCAACAGTCTCTCTCCACCATGCTGCTCGCTCCCCTCCCCTCTAATCTATTCTTATAAAGGCTTGAGAGAATTGTAAGATAAATGAAGAAAACAAACAGCACGGTCGCTGAGTTATAAAGCAACAAACAGCACAACCGCTTGAATCTATAAAGAATAAAAAAAAGAAAGGCAGCCGGGTATCAGCCGAGTTTACCCGGGGCGACCCGTCGGGTCGATCAGGTTCTACCGGGCCAACTTCCTAGTAGATTTTTACTTAGATCCGAACTGATTTCAGGTCCAGATCAACTCGCCGTATCGGTTCAAGTTTCAAAAACTATGAATTACAATTTTAATTATTTTTTAAAAATTTTATTTGTCCAAGTGTAATCCTTGTTTGTAATTTTGATGATAACAAATGATTATTTTAATATTAATATGCCCTTTTGCTCCTAAGAAAACTATTAGTTTTCCCCCTAACAAGGCTAGCTAGTGCCCTCACCTATAGTAAATAAATCATTCTTTTACCTTTTGCTCTGATTGCATCATTTCTTCACTTTAAAAGAGTTTAATTGTTTCTAATAAAGACTTGAGCTTTTTAGTTCATTATGTTTTAAGCAGAAAACCAATCATTGTTAAATTGTAAGTGGCATTGTTACTCTTGGAAATTAAGTTAAGTTAAGTTAGTGTTTATTTCTGAGTTGAGTTTATTACTCAGATTCATATAAGTTTAAATATTGCATTTTGAGCACTTGGAATATAATAATTTCTTTTCACAACCACCTCATGTATATATTAGAATGAACAAGTAAAAAAACCATCTAATAAGTGGTTCAGTTATAAAAGATTGAGATTAAAAAGTTTATTCTTTCTGTGATTTTAGGTTTGATTCATCTGGTTGTTAATATGATGACCACTAAAAGTTTATATGGTCATTAATTTTATGGCCCGTGGAATTAGTCAACATACATACAAATTGATGCGAACATCTATGTTAATTAAAAAAAAAAAGAAGGAATGGACAACTAAGAAACTAGAGGAGAATTTAGCCCAATGAGATTTGAGCCTTTCATCTTCTTGATGAGAGTTTTTACATATCTTTTGAGTTATAATTAAGATGACTCTATTTTTTTTTTTGTGCTAATTCATTACTGCGTGATCTCATGACTCTTCATTTTGGTCAATCACATGCTAAAAGTAACCGAAAGACATTTTGTTAAAGTGGCATATGTATAGGATTAATTAAAGAAGCCGTTTTTTGGACTTATGTGTCCTTCTTTGTTTCTCTTTGCTCGATAACTAGCAAAAGGATGGTTCGGAGTATCGTGATAAGCATTAAAAAATAATATTTTCATATCATAAATAACATAATATTAATTTAAATAAATATCTAATTTAGTTTTTTTATTGATTACATGGTCATTTTTCATAAAAAGTAGAGATTCAAGGGAAACTAAAAAGATTATAGTTGACTTGAGCTACATTAAAATATTTAATAAAGATATCTAAATAATCACCAATTACATATCTCATTTAAGTGAAAAAAGGAAAAGAAGAGCTTACAAAATTAAAAAAACCGAAGAAATTGACCACACGATTCCAAGATTCTAATTTAAGAGAAAATAATCAAAACGATCTTCCAATATTTTATATTAGTTGATTGATTTTATTTTTTTTATTTTATAAGTGTCCTTAAAATTATAAATTAAAGTCTAGAATACAGGAAGAAACAAGTAATTTTCTAGAGAATATAAAAAGTACTAGAGTCGATTTCTTTCGTAACCTAAAAAATAATGTTAAAATCTAAATCGGTATGACAAACTTGTAAAAAAATAATTAAAAAAATAAAAAACAAATTTGATATAAAAAAAATTATAAAATGATGTAAATGTATGACTCGAACCACAAAACCAAGATATCATCATAAAATCAAAACAAAAAAAGTGTTTAATCTTTAATAAATTTATTATTGAATGATAAAATCAAAAAATAAAATTGGTGATAAAAATACATAAAAAAATATTGATATTGATTTGGGTTAAAATTTCATACTCATAATCCGATCACGAGACTGAGATCACTGCAAAAAATAATTAATGAAGCCCAGTTCTAAACCAATTAAATATTGAAGGATAAAATTAAAAAAAAAAATCAATTTCAATGAAAGAACCAAAAAAATAATAATTAAAAGAATAAGAGTAAAAAAAAATCAAATAATTAGGGATTATATTGAAAACAAATATATTTTTAAAAATAACAATCAAAAGAATGAATTTGATATAAATACCAAATAGGACAAAATGTTAATGGATAAAATAAAATAAAAAACCCAAAACAAATAAAGAGAAATTAAAAAAATAAGAGCCATAATTAAAAAAAAAAAAAAAAGAAGGACTACTCATAATTTTGATTGGACTAAAATGTTTTCCAAGGTGAGGAGACAAAAAAAAAAATCCAACCACCACCTAACCATTGTGATATAGCCTACATGTGTCATCCTAGTGGATGTGCCTTAGTGTTATCCTTTGGAAGAGATGGTGGTCAACATTTTTTGGCAGTTACAAGATGCCACATACGCTGTCCAAAGAGTATGGGCGCCTCCCACAAGTTAACGTGTGCGCTGCACGGACCAACAACTTTTCTCTATTTTTTTAATTTAATTTATGCAAATATATAAATGTTCATGATCTCACATGACATTAACAAAAAAACCATAACAAAAAGACCGAAAAGCCCCTCAGTTCTAGCTATAGATTTTTTTAATTCAATGGGTACTTTAGCTTCATTGTGCCAAGAAGGAGAAAAAACCGAATCCGCCTCTATTCTAACAGTTAAGAAACTCAACTTTTGATGATATTTTAGATATTATATTGTACAAATAAAAGGTTAAAAGATTTCTTTATCCTCATTTAATCTTGTAATAGCAAATATGCTCGTGAAAAATATCATATTACCCTTGAAAACATGTTATAAAACTTAAACTATGAAAAAAAATAATTATTTTTATATGCAAATCTATAGTGAAATGTGAGTGTATGAACAATAAAAAACTTAACTCTTCCGGCTTTTGTTTAATAAGAATTTTATTCTTATCATTTAAATTCTTAGTCGATAAAGTTTTATTGTGTTTTACGGTTCTCTATTCAAATTTTATTTTAAAGTTCTTGTTCTTCATGTTATACAATTGTTTTTTTTTTTTTTT
>Ga0325414_1005442_pt1 | contig 13462 bp, 15 predicted proteins | sample PopdelMetagenome_8_FD_206183 | JGI IMG/M metagenome (GOLD analysis project Ga0325414, IMG submission 206183) | Populus deltoides microbial communities from Bellville, Georgia, United States - Leaf-PdKOR-R3 | ecosystem: Host-associated > Plants > Phyllosphere > Phylloplane/Leaf | place: USA...
AAAAAAATTATTAACATATGATGAAATAAAAAAATATGAATAGCTCTCAACAACACGAGATTAAATATTTTAATATATATTTATTTGTTATCTTCTCAATTAAATCTTATAATTATGTTAATACCTCATACTAGCATTTTATTTTTATTTATATATTTAATTCTTAATTTATTTAATTAAATAACCAAGTTAATATTTTTTATTCACAATAAAAAAAATCTTCAACCTACAAAAGATGTTGATGGTCATTATTATTTTTTTTATTAAAAAATAATTTTTTTTTTATCCAAACGGCAAAGAGAACGCGGGCAAAAACACTATAATATTCTAGTCTTATTGTATAATAATTAGATTGCACATGCGTGTGACTTCAACGAACGTCTTGAAGCCGACTTACGTAATCCTTTAAAACTTCTGAAATTGCGACCAACCACGGAACACGGGCTTATTGAGCTTGAGCTCCATCTACTGATAATCACTCCTGGCTGTCAGCTAAATTTCAAAAATTGAGTTTTTTTTTGTTTCCTCCCACTCTTCAGTTTTCAGTCGTCACCAAGAAAATATTTGAAAGAATATGCCAGGTAGCTTATCATGGAGATGGACACGTGTAAATTGGTGAATGGGGGTTTTTCCATGCTGGGACCTGGGGCTCGGGGGTAGGAGGAGGTGATGGTGCATGAATTCGAAAGAGGGTAGGTGAGGTGACTGGGAAATATCTCTTCGGCAGCCCACAGATTACGAAGGGTAGTTTTTGTCAATCATAAAGGGTCTGCTTGTAATTGCAACTACATATCCCTTTAGCAATTTGTCGCTTTTATTATGATCATCTTGACAATGGTAGGTGAGGTGATGTTCTTCGGCTCGGCTCGGCTCGGCTATTCCCGCCATAAATACCATGCTCTCCTAACTTCCCAAGCAATGACTGCGCATGGAAAGAAGTTTTTAACGTTTGATTTTGACAATCGGTTTGTGAAAAAGCTTATATAGGTTATTGTAAATCTTTTCGTCATAGTTTTCTCATCCAATTCGATTTAAGATTTAGGTTTTAGATTTTAACCGGTTTCTCGATTTATTCGGATCAATTTTTTTAATTAAAATAACATTATTTTAATAAAAAAATAAAAATTAACAAGTTGTAATTAGATTTTTGACCAAGTCTTATCGTGTTATTAGGTCAACCGGGTTATAACAGGTTTTTTTTTTATTTTTTTCAACCTGATCTAGTTCAAATCCTGAATCAATCCATCGAGCTAAATCGAGTTTTAAAACTATACTTTTTGTTTGCTTAGTAAATTCAAATAATAAAGCATCTGATTTATATATTGATATTGAAAATAATTATATATTGGAAGATACCAAATTATTATTAAAAAAAAAAGATACCAAATACTTCTTTTTTGTTTTAATGGAAAGAGCGATGAAACCAGCCGGCTGCCTCTAATAAAGTAGGTGAAGAATTCGTGCTCCTAATAATAATAATAAAAAAAACTGAACAAATTGACTTTCCTCCCAACATCTCTCCGGAATTCCCGAAAATATCAAAATACACCCAGAATACCCTCTATATTCCCCAAAACACCCTTAACAACCACCACCATGTCTCTTACCAGCCTCCACCACCTTCTCCCGGGCCTCTCCTCTCTTGCACCAAACCAAACGTCCTATAAAAACCACCTTTGATTCTCTATCTCCACTTCAGGTACCCTCTCCCTCTCCCATTCACAAAGCACAAGCCCCTCCTTTTGTGTTCCAAAATCAGCAAGACACAATGTCTCTAACTAGCAGTTCCATAATCCCTTCCAAATCCTTGATCCCCTCCAACAAACCCCATCAGCCTTGTTTCTTCACCACTAAACCTTCCAGGTCCACCCTCCACATCTCCGCTGTCCACTCTGCCGATCCTTCCAAATCACCACCACCCATTAAAACACCTGCAGCAACATCCACTAAAGCAACAACCGTTGCACCAACAGTCAATGTGGGTGCTGGAAAATGGACAGTTGAAAGCTGGAAATCAAAGAAGGCCTTGCAACTCCCTGAATATCCTAACAAAGAAGATTTTGATTCGGTTCTCAAAACTCTCGATGCGTTCCCTCCAATTGTTTTCGCTGGTGAGGCCAGGAGTTTAGAGGAGAAGCTTGCTGAGGCTGCTATGGGCAATGCGTTTTTGTTGCAAGGAGGTGATTGTGCTGAGAGTTTTAAAGAGTTCAATGCTAATAATATCAGGGACACTTTCAGGATTCTTCTTCAAATGGGTGTTGTTCTGATGTTCGGTGGTCAAATGCCTGTTATCAAGGTTTTTTTTTTCCCTTTCCTAATTGAATTGTTAGTATTACAGTGTAGAATCACATGAGAAGGGTTAATTTTTTTTTGTTTCATATTGAAGAGAATTATTGGTTTTTATTAAATTGGGATAAATGCGTGGATGCTGTTTTATAGGTGGGGAGGTTGGCAGGGCAGTTTGCGAAGCCGAGATCGGATCCATTTGAGGAAAAAGATGGAGTGAAACTGCCAAGTTACAGAGGGGACAATGTGAATGGAGATGCTTTTGATGAGAAGTCGAGGATACCTGACCCTCAGAGGATGATCAGGGCTTACTGTCAATCAGCAGCTACTTTGAATCTACTTAGGGCTTTTGCCACTGGTGGTTATGCAGCTATGCAAAGGGTTACTCAGTGGAATTTGGATTTCACAGAGCACAGTGAGCAAGGAGACAGGTAATAGTTTAATTTTGGAATCTTTTTTTATGAAGATATTCCGTTTATCTGGTTCTTGGATTGGTTTTGATGCTTTTTAGGGAGAGTTTTCATATAGGGACCAGTAAAAAGCTGAATCAATTTATTTTTGGTTATTTATGTTAGCTGATTTTTTAGAGTTTCATGAAATAGTGTCTGCACTTTTTTTTCTTTGTAACCGAGCAACCAGTCGGGTCGGTCCTCAACTACCCGTGGCGGGCATGCACTAGATAGTGATATTTACTCCATGTGTATTCATTTGATCAGAGCATCATTGGCAAGTTTCACGATCACAATTATCCATGCCTGAATTATCCGCACAAGGCAACCGAAGTTGTTTTTTTTTTTTACTTTTCTCCTATGATTGGCCTTTGAGAAGTTAGATTCTAAGATCCTCTCCACGTGCTCACCAATATGCTCCGATTTTAATGGTTTTGCTGCTATTTGGAGTTATGATGGGCTTTATGCCCTCCTTCATCCGATGCCATTAATATCACTTTAAACTTGTTGTTTAAAAGAGTCTCCTTTTTTTTTGGTGCTGCAATTTCTACTTCACTTTGTTTCAGTTATGATGGGTTCTCTTAAGAATATTTATGATGGATTCTATACTCGTACTGTTATTGGGTTAGATCTTCCTTCTATAACATGTTTATCTTGGATGGAAATGATTTCAGTTCATTGCTAATTTCATATCTTAATTGGGTCAGATTTTGCTTCTATAATATGTATATATATAATTGTCTTCATATGATAGGTACCGGGAACTTGCCCACCGGGTCGATGAGGCCCTTGGATTCATGGCTGCAGCTGGTCTCACTGTTGATCATCCTATCATGACAACTACTGAGTTCTGGACATCCCATGAGTGCTTGCTATTGCCATATGAGCAATCACTTACTAGGCTGGATTCAACTTCGGGTCTCTACTATGACTGCTCAGCCCATTTTCTCTGGGTTGGAGAGCGTACCAGGCAGCTAGATGGTGCTCATGTCGAGTTCTTGAGAGGAGTTGCAAATCCCCTAGGAATTAAGGTAACTTTCTTTCTTTGTTTTTTTAATCTAGCCAGCCAGTTTATATTTTAGTAATTCATTTTTGGCTGCTAGAAAGATCAGTTTTTTATTATTATTATTATTATTATTATTATTATTCAAAAAACTCACAAGACAGATATTTTAAAATAAATAGTATGTATAATAGTTTGGTTAGGAATGACATGGGTAGGAGCTTTTTTAGTTCTTCCCTCATCAAAATGCTTTTAAATACTAAATTACTTGAACAAAACTATTAGAATAGTTCAGGATTTTGAAGTACAAGTCAAAGAAAATAGCTTCGAATATAATACTACAAGTAAACAAAGGTCTTTTTCACTTGAGCTGTTAATTTATTGCGGTCTATAGAGTAAAAATGCCCACAAGGACTTCAATCTTAGCCTACATATTCTTTTGCGTGGATTAAATTTACCCCACTGAGGGAATTTTGTCTGCCCTTGTTTCTGGCTTCCTTTTTTTTTTTTTTTTGTGATCCTGACCATGTAACGTTGTCAAGATTCCTTAAATTAAGTAATCAACAGATATTCTTAAGATGTTGGCCTAAGCTGGTGTTCTTGTGATTATGCTTATGGAATTCTGTTTCGTCTTTTTACGCATTTCTTATCCAAATTTAACTTGGCAACAAACTGAATCTGAACGGATCCTTAATATCACTATTCTTATTTTTCAGTTTTCATTTTGTAATTTGGTGCTTCCGACTTTTTATGCAATCTAGCTTCTGTGCTGCAGGTCAGTGATAAGATGAATCCAAATGAGCTAGTTAAGCTCATAGAGATTTTCAACCCCCAGAATAAACCAGGCAGAATAACAATTATTACTAGAATGGGAGCTGAGAACATGAGAGTGAAGCTTCCCCATCTAATCAGGGCTGTTCGCAGGGCTGGGCAAATTGTCACATGGGTCAGTGATCCTATGCATGGAAACACCATAAAGGCTCCATGCGGTCTGAAAACTCGCCCATTTGATTCCATCAGGGTATGATGCTTGTATCTTCGCTTGCATTAATTGATTAGCATTATTTGTGGATTTCATATGAGACGGCAAAAGAATGTTTAGGGGTTTAAATTGTGATATTAAGTAAGGGCTTTGAGGTATTTGAAGGAAATCATATACTTTAGCACTAGGAGTTAAACAAAAATCAAATTAAGAGGGAGGAAAACAAGTGGAGAAATAAAGGAACCGTACAAGATATTAGCTGTGGCCCTGTTTACTAGAACTAATTAGAAAAAGAAATTTTATTTCCCTAATATGCATCCATCCAACAAAATGAGCTTATATGAAACCATTGGGATCTTATCCTTGTAAAATGGGTCATACATATCAATCATTTCTTGCAATTGAATTATCTTTCAAGGAGTGCCATCAATTTTGGCTCATTCATGAGGCTGAGCAACTAGTTCCAAAGTTGAAAATGGTGGGGGGGGCATTCGGTGGCTTTGAATAAGAGCCTACTTGATTTCCTAGAATTAATAAACATGAAGGCAATCAAAATCAGGAGTGGCAGGTGGGATAGTGTACTATACATAATACAGTAGAGGAAAAGGATTCGTGTAACCAGTCTTAACTAGTTTATGCCTGAGTCTTAGTTGAGCTGAGTTGGTAGGTGAGATAGTGACTTCTCCTATGAGGCCTTCATGTAGATTAGTTGGATCATATCCCTGGAGTAGGTAACTATATGGCTTTGGTGGGTAGGTGAGTAGATCTTTATCTGCAAGTTGACTTCGAATTCTATTTTGCAATAAAAAATTCTCATGTTCATTAGATGTTGTTTTCCTCTGTGCTCTATATACCAGTGGGAATGAATTCCCGGACCCATGTGATGGGTCATTCTGAGAGGGGGGGTGGTTGTAAGATTGTTGTTTATGCTATTGTTAGGAAATCTTTTTCAGAAAAAGAAATTCGGTGCAAATGATGCCCTTCTCCATTGTTATCAGATAAGCCTGTTTATATTATTTTAAAACAGAGGTTTACAGCATGATGGCATCGTTTTCATTATGCATATCCCTGACTGATGTTGTTACATCGTTAATTGGGCAGGCGGAGGTGAGAGCCTTCTTTGATGTGCATGAGCAAGAAGGAAGCCACCCAGGAGGAGTTCATCTAGAGATGACTGGCCAGAATGTGACAGAGTGCATTGGTGGATCACGGACTGTGACATTTGATGATTTGAGTTCACGCTACCATACCCACTGTGATCCCAGGCTCAACGCTTCACAATCTCTAGAGCTTGCATTCATCATTGCAGAGCGCCTTAGAAGGAGGAGGATTGGATCACAATCCACTGTCGCACCAGCATTGCTGTAGAATGGCTGCAAGAGGCACAGACAGCCATATATATATATATAATTTCCTTATTTTTACCAAGTTATTAGTAGCTGTATTATGTAAGATGATAATTTTCAGTTTATATATGTTGTGTTGTATAATCATGTGTGTGAATACCGGAAGACAATGATGTTTGAGACCTTGAAGAACAAGGAAATAAAGACAAGTTTAAGACTGCATTTCAAAACGACTTTTCTGTTTTCTGTGTCTTTGATTTTATTAACGAACAATACCATCATATCCAATGATTTTTCTTTATCCTCTATTCTTCTTAAAATTTGTGTTATTTTTTTTAATAATCTTTTTAAAAGATATTATGGGAAAACAGATTGTTGCTTTTAGATTTTATTAATATTATTATTATTATTATTATTATTTAAAGTGTGGTTGCGATATTTTTTTAAATGTTTTTTATTTAAAAATATATTAAAATAATTTTTTTTTTATTTTTAATATTAACACATGAAAATATTTAAAAAATATTAAAAAAAAATAATTTTTAAAACAAAAAAAAAAATAAGCGCACAGGTGAATTTTGTCACTACTTTGTGTGTCGCGATGGTCTCACATATTGAAAATCTGCCAGTTGTGTTTTAGTTTCATAGGAAGAAGTCCTTTTCTTCTTCTTTTCTTTTCCATTGGCTCTCGTAATTATAAAATACTTTCTTGTTTCCCTGTTTCTCTCTTTTAGGTTGACATGGGTCCCACAACATGTAAAATTCCTGTTGGGAAAAGGCACTGATATAATAAAATTTACAATATAAAAAGTATCAATTTTTCTCTCACTTTGAGCAATTAAAAATAAGATAAATCAATCAGCAAACTAAATAAACAATCACAATAAATTAACACATGAAAAACTTCAATGTGAGGAAAAACCACGGGATTAATTATCAATAATAATAATAATAATAGATAAACAAGTGTTATTACTTAGTTAAAAATAAGGACTAAAAACAATATATTATTGAAACACATCAACAATAAAAAAAAATTGAGAAGAATCTCATAAACTTGTGAAGAACAAACCAATTTAGACACCGCTACACTTCAATCTAACCGTTCATTATGAATAGTTATGTGTCCAAAATCTTGTAACAAAAACTCAGCTTAATTTAATGGTGAATCAACTTCTTATCAAAGTTTAAATAAAGGTTATTTAAGTTTTTTTTTTCCTTTTATTTTCTCTTTGTATATATCAACCACCAACTTGAAAATAAGCTAAAATTAGCTTTTTATACCTATTTGCCTATATAACCTAAAAGGATTTAAGTCTGTCTTTTTTTCTCCCTTTAGTTTTATGGGTCATGACCTAAGAAATGAGGGACCAAACCTAATCATTCTTCCCCTTCCTACTCATGTAAAGGGCTTCACTATGTCTGTTTGTCTTCTATAGAATTCAAACTTCTCTCTTGGTAAAGACTTGGTCATCATATATGACATATTGTCATTAATATGGATTTTCACAACAACAAAAGACTTCATTTCCATGACATTTTAAATCCATTGGTATCTAACCTCAATGTGTTTTTATCAAAAATGAAAAATATGATACTTACTTATATGGATTGCACTCTGACTGTTACAATGCAACAAAAAGCTCTCTAGGCCAAGTTCATTTAAGAACTTCTTCATCCATAACAATTTTCCCCCATTTCAATAAAAGCAATGTATTCAGTTTCTATAGTAGATAATGCAATATATTTTTGCAATCTTGATTGTCATAAAACCACCCCCTGCAAAGGTCGTTAAGTATCCAGAATCCAGATGTGGACTTTATGGACTTTATGAAATCAACATCACCAAATAATATGCATCTTTGTATCAATCAAACACAAGTTTACCATTTCTAAAACATAAACTAAAACTAAAAGTATCTTTGAGGTAAATGAGTATTCATTTCACTGTCGACTAGTGTTCTTTACCAGGATTAAAGAGCAACAGGCTAACCACACCAACAATATGATCTACGTCTAGCCTTCTGTAAACTATGGTATAAATTAAGCTACCAACTGTGGATGCATAAGTAACCTTCTTCATCTTTATTTTTCTCTTCATCACGTAAAGGTCATTGTTTAAAACTTAGCTTTAAGTGTCTTGTAAATGAAAAACAAATAGGTTCTGACTTGCTCATATTGAATATCTCTCTTGAGATAACCAAATTTTCTCATTCTTCCTGTCACAAGTAATTTTCATGCTAAGAATCTATTTTGTTACTCCTAAATCTTTCATTATAAAAAAACTTGATTAATTCTCCCTTTAAACTTTGAATCTTCTTAGCATTATAGCTAACAATCAACATAACATCCATTAATTGCAAAAGAATAATCAAGTTACCATTAGAAAACCTTTTTATAAACATATAATTATCAAAAGTGGTATCTACGATAACTATGCTCTACCATAAAAGAATTTGTACTTTCTATAATCTTTTTGAATATGTCTAAACTTGTCATAATAATAACACTTAAATCCCTTCTTTGATTAGTATCTCCCTCGTGCTTCAATTTGCTTTTTCTATCACTAGACTCTTTATCTCATTTGATGCGAGAAAATCTATTTTGGTTTCTCCTATAGTTTTTTATAACAAGTACATAAGACTTAGAAATACTTGTCCATTTACTAGATGGCACCACCAAAGTCTTCCAATTATTTAACAATTAACTCAATAGAATTAGTGCTTGTATCTTATTGGTTAGCTCGAGATTCATCAACAATAACTTATTTAGAAACCCTTGGAAGTCATTTACTTGCACTGAAGCATCTTAACCATCCTTTTACTTCAAATTCATAAGATCTCTAATCGCAAACGTCTTGTTTTGTGCACTCTCTTTAGTAAAGGTTTCTTCATCTTCCAAACTTTTTAGCAGTCATGTTCCAGAGAAATATGATTGATAGTCTTAGAAGATACATCATTTTTAACATTAGCAATCATTTTTCTATTAAGTGCATTTCATTTTGCCTCTTCCATATCGGCAAGCTTCTTTCTTTTGCACTCTAGCAACAAATCTAAATCATTGCAATAAAGGTGATCCTCCATTAATATCTTTCAATAAGAAATAATTAAAGGAAGTGAGTTTTATCATACCAAAATCTTTAGTGAGTTTTATCATACCAAAATCTTTCTTTTTTCATTTTAACTGCACAAGAAAATCAATTTGCACAACCAAACTCTGATACCATTTTATTAAAAAAAGATACCAATATAACCAAATTCACAGTCCCAATTCTTTTTCCTTTTTATGCAATTAAAAATAGGGTCAAACAATTAACAAACTAAGCGAATGATCACAATAAATCAATACTGAAGTTTTTTATGTGGAAAACCCTAATATGAGAAAAAATCATGAGGCCATAGTCCATAAAAAAGACTTACTATCAATAATAATAATAATAATAGGTACACAAGTGTTCTTTCTTAGTTAAAACTGAGGGTTACAACACAAATCATCAAGAACAACATATTTTTGGAATACATCAACATTAAAGAGAGACAGAGAAGAATTTCACAAAACTAACAGTCACACTTCTAAGAAGAACATACAAATATAGACACATCTAATTTTCAATTCAACCATACATAAAAAAGTGTTATGTGTTTAAAATCTTATGTCAAAACTTCAGTTCAATCCAACGGTGAATCAATTGCTTATCAAGTTTGAAGAAAGACTATTAAAGTTGCCCTCTTCTTTCTTTTTCTCTATGTACATGTCGGCTACCAACATGAAAAAAAGCTAAAATTGACGTTTTATACCTTATCACCTATATTACCTAAAAAGATTTAAGTCCTTGACCCTGTTTTCCTTAATTTACATGAGTTATGGCTTAAAAGAGGAAGGACCAAGCCCAACAATAAACTCTGGTGACTTATTTATCCAGTTGTATATCTTGATGCGAAGACTACTGTACTTTACATGAAGAGAATATCTTGGGGGCTATTTTCAGTGTTGGGAAGGAACTCAGAATGGCGAAGCCATGGGAAGAAGTTGAGCTTGCCGTGTGGGGTGAAGGGCCTCTACCTTCCTCATGTATTTGAGAGTCGCAGCTGTGCATACTGAGGTTGGCATCAAATCCACAGGATTTCGTGTAACGACTAACAATTCAAGTTGTAGCTTGCTGAAATATCATATTTTTAGCATAATTGAAATAAATCTGCATGCATATTCCAATAGAAAATGAAATCAATCACAAATTTATACATGCATGTATCAGTCATGGACTTTATTTATTTATTTATTAAGGAAAATTCAGTGCATTTTTTATTTTTTTTTGCAAAAGTTTAACTGAATTCTATATTAAAAAAAATTAAAAAAATTCCTTCTACCATGCAATTTACGGTCACCAAAATCAGTTATACGATTGCCGCGATTATAGATTGATTTAGCTTTGAAATTACTGGTTCCAGTAACCATACTGCATAATATAGAGTGCTTTTCAAAATTCAGTGAACCGGAAAAAAGAAGTGCAATGCCCCTTATGGCATATTATAGAATTTGTCCTCGATTCATTGGCAGCAGAGTTTCTTGACCCTGATTTCGTGGAAGTTGAGGATTTAATTGCTGAAATAGCCAGTAATTCAAGACTTAATTCTGACGTCAGGAAGTTACCAGCTAATTTAGCGACCATCTTTTTGCTGCGACCTGAGAGTCTCTTGCCGTTCAAAACTCCACGAATCCTCCAAGCAAGAAGCTAGTGCTGGTACAATGGCTCTAGCTTAACTACGCTGCGCTCGAATATTAAAATCAAGACCCAAAAGTACCACTTGACATTCAACTTCGCTGACAAAAATACTTGAAATGGAACAAAAAAGGCTCGCATGAAATAGTGTTATTAGGAATAGCTTAACTAATCATACCAAGACTTGAAAATATTCCAAATGATTATAGCAGAGAGTCATAATATCATGGCAAATCCAATGAACCTAGTGTCAAAGCACTTCCAAAACCATTCATGTAACACCTCAAAATATGACAACTCAAATTTAAAAAATAAAACTGACCCCATTCCTCTTGCTACCAAAACCCAACTAGAGAGATTTGTAGATCTAAGCAACAATGGATGGCTTAGAAGCAATGGAAAGTCTGGACCTTTTCTTGGCTAAGCTCTCACTGCGACGATCTCTCTGCTCCTTCAATCTTGTGGCAAGAAGTTTCTGGTACTCAGCAGCCTCGGACTTGGCCTTGGCAATTCTCTTCTTTTTATCTGAAATCCTTGCTCGCTTCCTTTGCAAAGTCAAAGGAGTCACCAACCTCTGAATTTTGGGAGCCTTACTGACCTTCTTTCCTGCAACAAACAGGAACCACAAGACATTAATTACATTAACATGCTTAAGGCAAACAAGTCCCAAGAAGCTGCTTGCATCACTTCTGATCTTCTACAAAAAAATTAAACATGCATTTATAAGAATGGCAAGTCATACCAGCTTTGGTTGTGAATGATCTCCGGTAAGTATTGACATACTTGCGAACATCATCCTCCTTTGAGAGATTAAAAAGCTTGCGGATCTTTGATGCTCTCTTTGGACCTCTCATCCTTGGTTTCTCTGTGTCAGTGAGTCCCGGAAGATCATTCTCACCCTTCTTCACAATTACCAAGTTCAAAACAGAAAGGTCTTGACTGACAATACACCCGCGCACAGACTTCCTCCTGCGTTCTCCATTGCGCCTTCCATATCCACGGAAGCAGGGGGTTCCTATGGAGGCAAAACAGAAATGCAACTTAACATTAGTCAGGCAAACAGGAGTAAGCTATAAGGTTTTAGCAGACAATTTACCAAGAATGTTTAGCAATTTAGAGAGCATAACTTGGTCTAGCATTTAAGTGGTCACCAACCTCGGTAAAGCAAGAGACGGACACGACCAGGGGTTAGCACTCCCTGCTTCATGGGAAATCCTTGCTTGTCACAGCCTCCCATGATTTTGAAAACATAGCCCTTAAATTCCTATCAAACCCAGAGGATAATTGGTGGGAAACATGCAACTAATATAAACATTCACTGTATGGAAAACCAGAATGTGCATACCTCTCCAAGAGCATCTCCGCTGACCTCCTGTGAGATCCTCTTGTCAAAAAATGCCCGTCTACAGAGGCAAGATTTAAAAATGATAAAAAATCAGAATTAGAATTGCAAATAGCAATCACTAAACACACAAACATAGTAATCTGATCTTGCTGTTGACTACTGTCAAAGAATGGTTGCTGCTAAATGCATTTACAGTAATCATGTTAGACTAGTTATGATACAGAATGGCGCGCTATATAGGTTGCTAATGTTTCTTACTCAAGGGAAGACTGTCACTCGAACAAGAAAAGGTAAAATAATATGGACACTTTGCTCACTTCGGAAGTTCAACAGTAAACTTATGCAAATGGATATTTTTCAACAACAAGTTCTTGAAAAGAAGAATTTTTGTATGACATAAAGAAATTGTGAAAGCCTTTTTATATCAGATCATGATTTATTTTCTTACTCGTTCTGATTTCAATTCTCCTATTGCAGGACTTGGATTGCACTTTATTACATTTTGACTATCGAAACTAACTGAGGTGTAAACAGATGATGAATCTAATGCTAAACAATGGATGCAGTAGATGTTCAGGTTCCAAACCAAAGCACGTGAATATCAACACAGAATCCAGAAAAGATATACAAAAATTCTAAAGAAAGCTCTAACATTATCACATTTCAACATATTAGCTAAAACAACATTTTCACCCAAATAAGGACGTGCTAGACTTGTGTTTGAACATTTTGCAAAATTCAGAAAAAATCATAAAGCTCAAAAGCAGAAACTATATTAACAGCCCAAATAATGCATCTTTGTCCCAGTTCACGAGCATCTATCCCATTAATCTACAAAAGCAAATAGTTTGACTAGAAAAAAGAACTGATTAACTAAAACGAAACCCACAAAATCATAGACACGTTGACAGAAAAAAAAGGGGGCGGGGGAAGCTTACAGCTTCTGGTCATCGTCGATTTCGAGCTTTTTCTGGCATCCCGTAGTGGGATTTGCGATGTTGAACTGCGAAACACAAGCAGAGAACTCAATGAGACCAAGAGAATCATGAAATCAAATTTATTAAACGAAAACTTTGCTTGGTGTGATTGGTAGTGAAAAAGATTGGCCAAAAAAATTAAAACCTTCATAATGGGGAGATAGAAGCAGAAGCGGCGGTGCCCAAGTTGAGATGACTAAAAATAAAGAGAGACTGTGCCTTGCCTTCTGCTTAGGGTTTTAACGTGTGAACTTGGCTGTTTATTTATCTCATTCCTGGAATTTTTTATTATGTGTGTTTGCCTATTGTGTATTTATGCGGCTTACATTATCTACCGTACACGTGGTTTACAAT
>Ga0325414_1005445_pt1 | contig 13461 bp, 2 predicted proteins | sample PopdelMetagenome_8_FD_206183 | JGI IMG/M metagenome (GOLD analysis project Ga0325414, IMG submission 206183) | Populus deltoides microbial communities from Bellville, Georgia, United States - Leaf-PdKOR-R3 | ecosystem: Host-associated > Plants > Phyllosphere > Phylloplane/Leaf | place: USA...
AAAAAAAAAAAAAACATACATCCACAGGTGGATAGGCTTGAAAAAATCCAATGAGCGAAACAGCAAGCAAAAGTGCTTTTCCTTTTTGTTTTAAACCATCCAGAAGTTAATTCTTCGACAAGCAAGTTCACCCTCGAATCAATTTCCAATTTTGTGTTTTTGGGTAAGATTCATTCCCCTCGAGTTCTTGTCGCCAACCTCCAGTCCAAAAGAGGGATAATTAATAGTCTAAATTCTGGATTAGACCGAAAAGAACAGCGAAAGGCTACCATCTACTCGATCTTGCTCAAAATCAAAACCATGTACAGATAAATTGAAGTCTCGTGAAGCATGCATGCATCCATCCAGATCATGCAATAGCAGACATGGACAGCACCGATTCTTCAACGTTGATACAGAAATTCGCCAAAAATAAGAAAAAAGAAACAGAAAAAAACCTTCTTTACAATAGGGTCCAGTCAAATCTCAAAGGGCGTCGTGGTGGGTAAGCCCCTGGCTCGGCTCCATGATGCGGGACGCAGATTTATAAGAGAAGGAGTCGAAGAAGAGAAATGAAGTAGCTAAAGAAGAGAGACAAATTATGGGTTGGGAGAAATAAAAAATCCCAAACTCCAATTAAGAGAGTTACTTATAAATAATAAACTTATTGGGCTTAACGTGCTAAATAAATAAATAAAATCGTCTAACATAAATAAAACTTGGATAAATAACTAAATAAAAGTACAATGATGTAAGTCTGCGTTACGTTATCCATCATTCATCGTGCTTGTTTATATATTTGTGTAATCTGCTATGCAAGTTTTGTGTTTCCATCAACTCTTCTAAAGTTGGAAAAACTTGATATTACCAAGTGTAGCTGATTTTATCAAGTGTAGCTCTAAACGACTATGATAATATCCCTAAAATTTTAGATTAATTTGTTTCAAAATATCTTTAATGATATTAATACAATCTAAATCAGGTTATTCTACCCAACAAATTAATAATCATTGAACTATATCATGATAACTTGTTCATCTAAAAATGAGTGGACTAAATCAGAGTTGTGAATTAAATAGATTGACGTGAATTAATTATAATATTATTATTTTATTTATAAAAAAAAATTAAACTTTGATTGAATTATAAGTTTCTATTACTCGAATCAACTCCCTCCAAATATTTTTGAAACCCAACCCGGGTCAAAATTAATTTAACCTACTAAACCGAATTAAATTTAGCAATAGTGAAAGTAGAAATTTAAACATAACCAAGTACTTTTTTCATTTTTATTATCTAAACAACCAAAACTCTAATAGTTGGTTTCATGTTTTACATGTTTTATTCCAAATGTGTGTGGTGGTTGCAATTGATGAGGCAAGGTTGTCAGTAACTCTAAAGTTGCAGGTCCAAGCCTTTATAAACACCTGTTTTTTAAAAAATAAACATGAAAAACTTGTTGTATCTGCTTATTTTTATTTTTTAAAGGAAAAGGTGAAGAATGAGTGTTTTTTTCTTTTATTATTATTCTAGTTATTTTTTTTGGTTATTTTTTAAGTTTATCATTTAAAAGTTAAGTTTTTATTCAATTTTATCATTCAGGCTAAGTTTTTTATCCCTGATTGTTTTGTTTTCTTGGGGCTTTTTTTTATCTTTTTATTTTATAAATCCATCTTTTAGATTGTGTTTTTTATTTTATTCTATCTTTCAATATTAAATTAATAATAAATCACTTTTTTATATTTTTAATCATATAATGAAATTGAAAAAAGCTAAATCGATCAAGTGAAGTCTATAGCTCAGGTCGTAAGTTGACTAAATAATAATTAAATAGCTGGGTTAGGACTTTTAAGTAATTTTTTTAAATATAATTTGGTTTTTTTGTTGCTAATTTTATCATTTAGTGTGAAAATTTTTGTTAAGTTTTATAATTTAATATTAAATTTATTGGGTTGATGATTAATTAATTTTGATATTTTCTATTGTATAATAAAATAAAAAATTAATTCAATTTTATAACCTAGTCACAAGTTATTTGACTAATTAAATATTAATAAAAAATTATTAAATATAATTTTTTTAAATTTAAACTAGAGTATAAAGTTTAATAATAACATCAAAAAATTTTTAATGATGTGAAGTTTTTTTACGTTTCAGATTTTTTCTCCAATCTACAGTAAATTTACGGGTGGATAAACTAATAAAATTCTGTTTAAATTTTGCGTTTTAAAACACTTTTTTAAATTTTGAATTTTTTTTACTTCAAATTAATTAATTTTTTTATTTTCAGATCATTTTAATGCGCTGATATCAAAAATAATTTTTAAAAATTAAAAAAAAATTATTTTGATGCATTTTCAAGTAAAAAAACACTTTTGAAAAACAACTACAACCAAACATTTTATACATGTTTTTTACTGCACATAAATCTCAACTATAATTTTTACCAAACATGTATCTAAATCCAACTAACCACACCTAACCACATTTTTTTATAATTTATTTTTTAAAAACTACAACCATAAAAGCTATCTAAAATATAAATATACTCACGAAATTCAGTTAAAAAAATATAAAAACTGCTTCACAAAAACTATATTTTAAATTTAATTTTTAAAAAAACTTCATAATATAAAATACTGTTCTGTGTATAACCATACTCCTAACTGAAGCAACTTTAAAAGCAGCCCTGTTGAAGCTGCACCATTTTAGAATTTCTTGGTTAAAGTAGACTAGCTTCGATGTCAACATTTTTTTATAAAAGCTTGAGCAATAATTTAATTAACAGTGTAGTAAATTTAAAAAATTGTAAGATAGAACTAATTTATCACATTATTTATCGACTGGATCAATTAATACAAGATACTTAAAAAGAAAATTCATGTGAAATGTTTATATCAGACCATTATATTTTATTTATATATCTCATATTTACTAAATTAATTTATACATGATAAGATAAACTAAGTCTATCTAATATTTTTTTGATATTAAATGATATTTTAGAGTAATGCTATTTCACAAGAAATAAAGGAAAATATTACTTCTAATTACGCAATCAAGTGCAAGATGTTGGTGGGTTCTATGGAAGACTTTTTTTTTTTCCGTAGAATAATAGCTTATAAATTAATATTTTTCTACTTATAAAAAGAAATTTAAAGTCAAAATTTCTCAGAGAAAAAAGAAATAATACTAGTTAAGTTATAAATTATTTTTTTCAGCAGAAATAACATTATTGAATACTATAATATGATTCGGATAATTAAATTCCATGTACTAAAAAAAATTAAAGAAAAACATTACAACATATTTTAAATGGTGTGGGGGAATTACTATTCCCCCACACAAAACACAGTGGATTACAGTAATTTACAGTGCTTTTCTCTTCTTTTTTTTTCTAACTTTTTTCTTTTTTCTTTTTATTTTCATTTTTTTTCCTTTTTTTTCAAAATTAATTTTTTTCAACTTTCCTATTTTTTTTCTTTTTTTTCAAAAATTATTTTTTTATTTTACTTTTTAAATATTGACCTGGTTAAAATTTTTGCTTTGCAATTTTTTTCTTTAAAATACTGTGGATTGTTGCAATATTTTTCCACATAATTTTTCCATTTTATTTTTTTATTTTTTAAAATTATATTTGTCAATTTTTTTTAATATGAAGCTGATTGAAAATTTAGTTTTGTAATTTTTTTCTTTTAAACATCGTTGATTGCTACAGTGTTTCTCCGCATGGTTTTTTTTTATAATTTTCTCTGAAATTATTTTTTTATTTTATTTTTTAATATTGAGCTGGTTAAAAATTACAGTTACAATATGTGAGGAAAGCATTGTAACTTTTCTCGAAAATTACTGTTGATTGCTACAGTGTTTTTTCCCGCATGGTTTTTTTCTGTTTTTGTTATGTTTTTCCCTAAAATTATTTTTATCAATTTTATTTTTTTAATATTAAGCTGGTTAAGAATTGCAATTACAAATAAATATAAGTTTTTCCTCACAAAACATTATGGATTGATACAGTTTTTCCTCACATGGTTTTTTTCTAGTTTCTTTTGTGTTTTTTTTTGTAATATTTTTTTTCAAAATTATCTTTGTCGATTTAATTTTTTTTAATATTGAGTTGGTTAAAATTTAACTTTGTAATAAAACTTAATCATGTGGGGAAAGTATTGTAGCTTTGTACATAGAACATTGTGAATTGCTACAGTGTCTCTCCGCATAGTTTTTTTGTGTTAGAATTTTTTTGAAATCATCTCTTTCAATTTTATTTTTTTTAATATTGAGTTGTTTATGAATTACAATTACAAGTCATTACAAATAAGGTTAAATCATGTGGGGAAGCACTATAGCTTTCATCACAAAACACTGTGAATTGCTACAGTGTTTCCAACATGATTTTTTTTCTTCTTATTTGGTGTTTGTTTTTTTTTTCTGAAATTGTCTCTGTTGTTTTTTTTTTAATATTGAGCTGATTAAGAATTTAGTTTTTAATTTTTTTTCTTTAAAACACTGTGAATTGTTGCAGTGTTTTTCATGTGATCTTTTCCAAAATTATCTTTGTCGATTTTTTTTTAATATTGAGCTGGTTAAGAATTATAATTACAATAAAGTTAAATTATATGAGGAAAGCGTTATAATTTTTTTCACAAAATACTGTGGATTGCTACAATCTTTTTCTAAATGGTTTTTCATTTTATTTTAGGGAAAAGTGCTATAGTTTTCCTCATAAAATATTGTCAATTGCTGCAATGTTTTTTCTCATGGGTTTTTTTCCTTCCAAAATTATCTTTGTTGGTTTTTTTTAAATATTAAGTTGGTAGAGAATTTAGCTTTGTAATTTTGTTTGCTTTTTATTAACTGAAAAGCTAAATCATGTGGCAAAAATACTGTATTTTTCCTCACAAAACACTGTAAATTGCTACAAATCATTTTGTTCAGTCTTTAACTTTTTGATCGCCAACACAATTTTTTTACGTCATGAAATATTTGCTCCATAATACTTTTAATTTTTATTATTTATCTAGTATTAGTTCGTAACTATAACACTATTAAGTATATTTATTTTGTAAACTTGTGACAGCACACGAGCATGTAATCTAACTATAACTTCTCAAGTCCCAAGTCCTAACAAACCTAGTTTGTAGCTGTCCAGACTTCGGATCGAAACCAAACCAAACCAAACCATCTTACGTTCGATTCATAGAAAATGAAATATCGAAATCAACCCTTAGCTGAGCACGTGTAGTGTTTGCGCGTATGTGATTGGGCCACTGCTCAAAAAAAAAAAAAAAACAACGAAAATATCCGTACCTGTACATACTATCCATTCACGTCCGTTCATCCAAACATTATCAACTGCGTCGGTGAAGCCCAGCAACCGAAGAAGAAGAAGAAGAAGGTCAGTAGCTTCACTTGACTGTTTCTTTTCATTATTTATTTCTCGAATTCTGTTCGGTTTGATTCTTGTTTTCAACTTTCTTGATCAAAGGATACTGTTGTGGTTCAGAAATCTTGATACCTGTCATCATATAATCTTTTAAGGCAGGCATGTGCCAACTCAATCTCTTTGAAATTTTGTGGATAGCTTATTATCTAGCTCGACTTAGATTATCGGGTTATTGGATTGTTATTCCATTCTACAGTTCTAAAAAAACAAAACAAAGAAACCCTTTGAATTAGGGAGCTAAAAAGGACTATCACCATCTTCTTTTTGCAGGATATGAAGGCTCCCCAGTTTTGTAAATGCTCCTCAAGTATAAATATTGTGGTTGGTTTTAATGTAAAATGTATTTTTTTGCTAGAACAACTTCGGTAGACGAAATGGGTTACGCTATGAGCAGACTGGAGACTGAATCTGAACTCTGTGATGGTGGCAAGACCATTCCTGAGGCTGGTAGCAGCAAGAGAGCCAGCAATTGGTTGAATAACTTAGACCATGAAATTGCTCAGGTTACGAAGTTGAAATCTAGTCCGCATAAACAGCTGGCCGAACTTGTTCCCGGCATGCATAAGTCATCTGTTTCCACTGTTAAGATGTTGGTTGGTCGAGAAGCTAATTATTCAGCAAGGGGAAGATTCTCTGCAGCTGATCGTTGTCACATGCTTAGCAGATATTTGCCTGTCAATGGACCTTGGCTTGTTGACCAGATGAGTACCCGAGCCTATGTCTCACAGTTTTCAGCTGACGGCTCTCTATTTGTTGCTGGGTTTCAGGTATTGTGTATATTGCTTTGTTTTGAAATTGGGTTTGGGGAATCGATAAATTGAAAGGGGAACAAACTGCAAAGGTTGGTTATCATACTTGCAATTAATTTAATGCTCGTTTTCCACAAATATTTGTTTCAGGGAAGCTATATTAGAATATACAATGTGGAGAAGGGGTGGAAAGTTCAGAAGAACATTCTTGCCAAAAGTTTGCGTTGGACTGTTACCGATACATCTCTTTCCCCAGATCAGCGCCATCTCGTGAGTTTGAATTTCTAGCTAATTAAATTTGCAAGTGAGAAATGTTTTTTTTCATACGTAAACTTCTGAGAGTTAGATCCTAAGTGGGCATTGAAAGATGGAAAAAAGGTGTCATAAACGATTACAACTACAAAAATTGCATTTTCAAGCAATAAATCAACAAATGCCATCCCTATTAATATTCTGATATTGTTCGTAGCACTTCAAGTCATCATATAAAACAAACTTCTTTTAAGTTATAAAGTAGCGGGCTTTGGTAGCGTGGCCGATGAAGTCAATGAGAACTTCAAATAGATTTTAGGCCTTCATATCTTAACAGTGAAATGGATTGAATGAACAAGATGGACAAGATGAGCTTGGGATACCCGCAAAAACAACTCCCCTGTGTGTTTGTGGGGGACCTCTGATGGTGTGCAGGAAGAGGAGGATAAACAAGAAAATATAGAGAATAGTGTTTTTTTGGTCAGGAATATGTTCCTGTGATCTTTAGTGATGGAGATTATGTTCTGCCCCTTTTGGTGTGGGTAACTAAGTATTTATATATTGAGAGAACACATGCTTACTTGACTATGAAGATGGTAGCTTACCTGACAGGATAGGGGTGGTAGCCCAGGTGATGATGGTATAGAATTACAACACCGTCATTTGTCTGTTATCCTGATTAATAGAAATATCTTAGACCGAGCAGGAAACCAATGAAAATACTTGAGACACGGTAAGTTTCTTTTACTGAGACATAGAGCAACAGAAACATACATGGGTAAAAATTACTTCTAAAAAAGGGGAGGCTCTGGTTGCTGGAATGTGTGATCTTGTTTTGCGTGCCGTGGCCATATAACCAGTTTTGTTGGTAAAAGAAAACCAGTAGGCATCGGTACAGGTGGAACACTGTGGGTCTCACATCATTTGGGCCTGACCCAAACAATGTGAAAGGTGTCAAGCTGTTTGGCTGCCCAGATGGCGTGATCGCAGCTTCTTTTTGTTTTGGTATTAGCAGAATGCAAGTAACATGCATTCATATAGATTTGCGTCATATTTAGTGTTGGAGAGAAATGCCATGATTTATCTGCTGTTACTTCCTGTTTTCACATCCAGTGCTTTCTCTTTACATCTTTGAAGTTTCTTGACTTAAGTGAATGCTCTGATATAGCTTGATAACATCCCTAATGATCGCTCTACATTTACTAATACATTTACTAACCACCAGAATCTTAAGGTTGTACAAGCATGCACACTTGAAGGTTCTTGTTATAGATCATCCTCTTTGGTTTCTTTTAGATTTGTAGTTGGTCACTGGAAGTTGCTTTTCCCTATATTGGGTAGGCTGAACATCTCTCCTCCCATATATACTAATCAGCATTTATTTTGCTGTTGCAGGTTTATGCAAGCATGTCACCTATTGTCCATATTGTTGATGCTGGGTCTGCCGAAACAGAGTCGCTTGCAAACGTTACGGTATGCAGTATTTTTATCTTATTATTGAAACATGTAACATTTAGATAAAGAAAATGGCAGAATAATAATGAGTATTTGATGCCAGCTAGCACAACCCAATTGTCTGTTGTATTTTCAATGCAAGTCACAATCTGATTGTTACTGTGCTGATATAACTAGAAATTCGTTAAGTTGGTTGCTGATTTACCATTAAAAGTGACAATACACGCAGACTGGGCCTATAATGGATTTCATAGACACGGAGTACTTCTAGTTATAAATAAACAAATAAAATATCCCATATTTGATACATGTTGATGCATGCATGTTTATGGATTGGAATCTACAAGGTTAGGAAAATCAATAACAACCTGCTTGATTGGCTTCCATCTAAGAGGAGTTCGCTATTTGGAAAAAAACTGTGGGACATAGAATAATTTATTTTTTCGCTACACTGTGATTTTGGCATACAGTTGTATGCTGAAAACTTTTTAATTTGTCACTGTACATGTACTTCTCAGTACCAAAATCTTGGTTACAGTTCCTGCTTGCTTTATTGAGATTCTCTATTCTCAAGAGGATGCAATGGCAATATAGATTTGTTTGTGCCATGGAATGCAGCTCATAAGTTGTAACAAAAAATGGTTATTGACCTCTCTAGTCATCATGTGGAGAGGATATCCTGGTTTTCATTAGTCTTATTTGTTTTCATGTAAAAAACAATATTCACTTTTGAGTCCATATGTTTTGTAGGAGTTTCATGACGGATTGGACTTTTCTTCTGGTGATGGGGGCTATTCTTTTGGAATCTTCTCTGTGAAATTTTCCACTGATGGGCGAGAACTTGTTGCAGGAAGTAATGATGACTCCATATATGTCTACGACCTTGAACAAAATAAGCTCTCCCTCAGAATTTTGGCACACACGGTAGGTAAAATATTGTGATAACTTCAGTATAACCACAATTGGCTAATGGCTGCATTTTTCTTTTCTTGGTGCATAATGGTTTTTAAGATTGAGCATACATTAATTCCTGCAAATTGTGTGGATGTCCATCTTACTATCCATAAGCTGCTCAGAGTGTTAATACATGGTAAATGGTGGGAGTATTAGCATACAGGGTATTCATGTATAATCTCAACCAGCCAATTGGATCATCAGCCCTTGGTCCTTTAGGGTAGGCATTGAAGTCTTCTATTATAGAAATGGCCTGTAACAACCACATGGTTGTCACAAAGTTGAGTTTATGTACTCACAAGTTGAAGATATTGAGATGAATGCGTTGATTACAGAAATGCAATGGCATTTTCATCATCATATATAAACTCACAAGTTGAAGGCATTGAGATGAATTCATTGATGAAAAAGAAATACAATACCATTTTTGTCATCTTTTATCAACTAGTTTCCATGTCTGAAATTCACGTGTCACTTATTAGTAATCTTGTTCTTGCCCTTTCCCTTGCCCTTGTACTTGATAATTGTGATTTTGATCACGTGTAAAAATACAATGCATAGACCAAGCTTGTTGTTAGCATACGTGAACAAAATTTGTCTGGAGAAATCAGACAACAAAAGATATCTTGGCAGAAAATTGGGGAGTATGCAACCACCCTCCCTTTTTTTCTATGTGTGATGGTGGAAGTTGATAATGTGTTGACCTCTCTTCAACTGGGATTGTAATATAGACTTGTAGACTTTTCAGAGTTTCTGTGTTTTGTTTAATGTTGCAGTCTGATGTTAACACTGTATGTTTTGCTGATGAAAGTGGCCACCTTATCTTTTCTGGGAGTGATGATAATCTTTGCAAGGTAAGTTATATTAATTTCTTGTATTGAATATTGAAAGCTCTAGGAAAGTTATCATTCTGTGTCCTGTATTATTAGGTATTCATTCGAATCTATCTAGCACCTTCAAATACATTATATTTCATCTCATCATGCTACTTCAAAAAAAATATTATATTTTGTGAAATTCTATTTCCTATGATGGATTTTCTGATTGTTGAAATTTTTATTTAGTTGACGCAGTGTTTTGGATAATAAGGCTTTATTGAGTTGAAATAAGTTGCTGTTAAGATTTCTGTCTTGGAAATCATAATTCTTGGTATCATTACCGTTTATTCAGTGTTCCTCGTGTCTTAATCTTGTATCTTTAAGATACCAATACCAAGATTACATGACATTGGCCTCAGTACTGTAGCTGCTTGGCATGAAAAAGATTTTTTCATGGCTTTCCAATACCTTTGCGGTTAGGAGCACTCTGGCCAATGGTTTAATGGTTCAGTTTTCCTGAAGAAAAGCTATTAGTACCAAATCTCATGATAACAGATTGCCAGTGCTGATTAAAGAAGCTGAATTCATCAGCGATTTGGAAAAGAATGCTTGTACTTGGTGTTAATGTTATGATATAAATAGTTTCTTTGCTGTTAAAGCTTTGGTTGGATCTGTAGCTGTAGAGTTGTAATAGCAGTCACTTACTCTAAAGAGGTAATAGTAGTCACTTACTGTGGACATAAATGGGTATTCTACCCTACACTCCTAAAATTATGTTGCTTACAAGCGTTGACACAATTCTTTTTGACATTTTATAAAGTAGTTTTATGTCATTAACATGGCAAATTATTGATCAATGTGGGATTTCAGTTTTCTCATAAAATTCCGCTGTATAATGCATGCCAATATAAGAAGACAAAAAAAAACCTTAAATACCATGCTGAAAAGAAATGGTTGGCATGTTTACCTTGTAATGTGTGTTACTAGGCAAAAGATACCAAATGTCATTAATTTAGTGTAGGTGTGGGATAGACGCTGCTTTATTGCAAAAGGGAAGCCGGCTGGAGTCCTAACAGGACACTTAGAAGGCATAACATTTATTGACAGCCATGGAGATGGTCGGTATTTTATTTCAAATGGTAAAGATCAGACTATCAAGCTTTGGGATATTCGGAAAATGGCCCCTAATGCTACTAGGTATACTTCACCTGCTGTTCTGCCCTTGAATTCTGTCTTTTATTTATAAAAATATGACCTGGCATTGTAATGTACATTGACGTTTATCATCTTTGATATTTGCACCAAACCATAACTTTTAACCATTCAACTTTTGAGAATGATCATGGGCTAGCATTGTTGTTATATCGAGTCAAATGATAAAAAAAAAAAAGAAAGAAAGGGGTTCTGCTGTTGTTCACTTTGACAATTATTAGACCACTCTAATAATACCATTCTTTTCTACTGTAGCTACTCAGGGCTTAGGAATTATGAATGGGACTACAGGTGGATGGACTACCCATACGAGGCAAGAGATTTGAAACACCCCTGCGATCAATCAGTAGCCACATATAAAGGTCATTCGGTTCTGCGCACTCTTATCCGCTGCTACTTTTCTCCTGTATATAGGTGAGTTTTAACGTATAATCTCTGTACTTTTGTCATAATGAAAGTTCAGAGGCTCTTTTCTGATGCTAGTCCAAGAGTTCATTGAGAGCTACTTCATTTGATATGCTGCCACCTGCATTTATAGTCATTCATCAGGCTTAACCCATGTTTGTGTCTTGTTTTCACCTGGCATGATGTTATTTTACTGATTTGAATGTGCTAGAAGCCCTAATACTTAGAATTGACATGCTTTCATTTTTTGAATCACCTTTTGCAGTACTGGCCAGAAGTACATTTACACTGGATCTCACGATTCTTGTGTTTATATTTATGACTTGGTAAGTAAGCAAATCTTCTGCTGCTTTTATTCTCTATATGCATGGTTTACGCTTTGCAAGTAATTGCAAAATGTAGATGCTGCATTATGATATTGTTAGGTGAAGCATAGAATGGGGTGCTCCTGAAATATCTATGCCTCGAATGGGAAGACACTTTTATTTTTTGGAAATGTGAATTTACTTTGCACGAGTTTTTGTTGCTTGAAAATACTATCTATGGATATGATTTATTCAGCCATCGGATGTCGAGCCGCAGTAATATTCAGCTACCTGTTTAACTGGGGTTATGCTGGCTGGACCAATGCTGACTTCACGCTATCCAGACTCCTGAATGCTTTTACTTTATCGTTTATGAGTCCACTCTTCCATTGATTATTAACTTGGAAATTTCTTGCAGGTGACTGGAGAACTAGTTTCATTACTACAACATCATAAATCACCTGTAAGAGATTGTAGTTGGCACCCATATTATCCCATGCTCGTCAGCTCTTCTTGGGACGGAGATGTCGTAAAATGGGAGTTTCCTGGCAATGGAGAAGCTCCAGTCCCTTCAACCAAGAAGAGAATTCGAAGGAGACAATTTGATTGAAAGCACACAATAACTGCAGTAAATTCCACCAATCCAATCATATATATATATATATAGAGAGAGAGAGAGAGAGAGAGAGAGAGTAATGCTATCTTAGCAAAAGCTTTTTCCCAAATTGACTTCCCAAAAAATTTCAACCATCTGATTTATGTGATTCACTAGTGCGATGGACTTGCATGAACTCTCATTGGATGCTTGAAATCTTTCGGGAAGTGAAATTTGGAAAGAATATTTGATAAGATTGGCATTATGTGTGAGTGGATAGGGGATTTCTTATTCTTCATGTTCAAATTGATGTAAATTAGCATGTATTATGATTTCTTGATCATATTACATCCACAATATTAGATTGTACATAAATAACCACCAGTGCGGGGGTTTAGATTTTTGGCCCTCAAGCATTTTATGAAGTTGAATGCACAGTGCTGTGTGATTGCTTGGTGGGTGCGTGCCATGCATTCAATGGCAACTGGTGGATAGATCGTGTACGTAGCAAAATTCTTTTGGAATCGTTCAGTCCATGTATTGCTCTTGAAGGCTTATGACAGAAAATACCAGCTGTAAAAGAAAAAAGGTGAGAAATTTGAAATTCCTTTCTACTTTTATAGAAAAAAAAAGAGGAGGCAAAGGCTGAATTTCTGAAATTACATCCATGCAATGTCAGATTCCATGGAATAAGTGACTGCTTCTCTTGACGGAATTGTACAGAGCCTTAACCAGATTAAATGTTAGTAAGTGTTAATTTGATTCAAATTAACATAAATTATATTTTAAAATTTCACTTAAAAGCTTAGCTTAGCAGAAGGTTTCATCTTCTGCAAAAATATCGTAAGAATGCCCGTAGCGTAGAGCATGATGAGGAGACAGCAAGGAAGGGCCCAAGAAAACATTGGAAAAGGCACCTCAATGGAATAATTGCTTGATCCATGAAGAAGGGATGAATGCTTATGAAACAATCTTCGGAAAGATAAGAGAGGGGTCCACTTCATGAAGTAATCTTGGGAAAGATGAAGAAAGAGGAGAGGGGACACTAGATACGTGGGCCCCTACTTCAGAAGAATCAAAACCTAACTAAAGCCCATAATTACCGCACTTTAAAGTGAGCTTTCACTCTTGTTTAGCAATAATAATTAGTTATAATGACCAGTCCAGTGCTCCCGATTAATAATTTTAAATGCTCATCATTTACATATAATTATTTTTAGTGTTGTTGCAGTTGTTGTAATTATGTTTATTTTTATTGTGATTAAACATGGATAGTAATAGATCCCGTACCCAT
>Ga0325414_1005446_pt1 | contig 13460 bp, 15 predicted proteins | sample PopdelMetagenome_8_FD_206183 | JGI IMG/M metagenome (GOLD analysis project Ga0325414, IMG submission 206183) | Populus deltoides microbial communities from Bellville, Georgia, United States - Leaf-PdKOR-R3 | ecosystem: Host-associated > Plants > Phyllosphere > Phylloplane/Leaf | place: USA...
GATCATAACAAGGCTTCTCTTATGCTAATAAATTTTGATCGTCTACTGGAAAAATAGTTCATCATGTTTTTAGGAACCCTGAATTATGTGAATTGTATGAAGTTATGACACTGGAAAGACCAGAAGCAGTTGAGCTTTTTTTTTTTTTTAATTATTGATTTATTTAAAAAAATAATAATAAAATATTTATGATTTTTTTTATTTTAGAGTGCAAGGAGTTAAAATGAATTTTTAACTAAAAAATAAAGAGGATAGACGAACGTGGATGCTAGAATTTAGAAAGATCAAAATTTTTTATTTTATTTTATTCAATGAACCACTTAAGCTACTTAAAAATGAATTGAAATTATATTTTTTAAAAATTAATTTTTTAATTTTAAATTAATTTATTTTAATTTTTATATTATTTTAAATTTTTATATTAAAAATAATTTTAAAAAATAAAAAAATATTATTTCAAAATATTTCTTAATAAAACACATTTTAAATAAAACTGCTAATACACTCATAAAAACTCAAAAATAACCCACCCGTTTTAAGAGCTCGACTCAGTTGAGAGTTGAGAAGCGCGTGAGTTTGGAGACAAAAACACCCCAACAAAAATAATTCTAGAAGTCTCTCCTATCATCTCATAAAACCCCCTCGAAAACATCACCTCATCACTCTTGCTAGCTAGGGTTTTATCTGCTTTACTCCAACTCTCAAGCATTTCTAGAACCGGGTACTTATGTCTCTCTTATGCCCTGTTCAAGATTTCATTAACTGCTGTATGATGAATCTGATTTTGATTTTGTTTTTGTTTGATTGATTAGTGCCCAAAGAAAAATAAATAAATGGCAACAGCACAGTTGACAGCATCCTCAATTTCGGTTTCAGCAAGGAACTTGTCTTCCTTGGAAGGATTAAGAGCTTCTAATGTTAAGTTTGCGTCTTTTAAACCAGCTGGTGGCTTTGCTCTCTCTCAACGCCCTTTTCGGTGCTTGGTAGTTAAAGCTGCCACTGTTGTCGCTCCCAAGGTAAAAATTAATTCTCTTTACTAACCAATTGCTTTTGTTTTTCCTTTTAAAGTGCTGAATGTATGCTTAGTGTGCTGTGTTGTATAAAATGGTTTAAATTAGGAATTAAAATGTGTTGTTTTTTTTATTTGCTGAGTGTTAGATTTGTTAGAGTATTTTCTCATACCTTATTTTGGGTTCTTTTTCTTTTTCTTTTTGTTATCGATTGCATCGACAGAAGGTTGATTTCATTTGGTTTAATTTGATTCTTGTTGGGTTTTAATTCAATCCTTTTAATGGCTTGTCTGATTTGATGGTACTTCATTCCTGTAGTACACATCCATTAAGCCTTTGGGTGATAGAGTGCTGGTGAAGATCAAGACTGTTGAGGAGAAGTCTGAGGGTGGCATCTTACTTCCATCTTCTGCCCAAACAAAGCCTCAAGCTGGTGAGGTGGTTGCTGTTGGAGAAGGGAAGTCGATTGGGAAGACCAAGCTGGACATTTCTGTGAAGGTCATTTTTTTGCCCATTAGATGATTTCTAATTCTCTTATATTCATTCATAATATGCTACTGAATTATTGGGTGGGTTGGTGCTTTGCTTTAAAGACTGGTGCCCGGGTTGTATATTCCAAGTATGCGGGGACTGAGGTGGAGTTCGATGGCTCAAGTCATCTTATACTGAAGGAGGATGATATTATCGGCATCCTTGAGACAGATGATATCAGGGATCTTAAGCCACTGAATGATAGAGTATTCATAAAGGTACATTACCCTCCACTATCCATTGGTTGGTGCATATTGATTAGTATATTTCATTAATGGGATGCTGTTTGTCTTTGGTGGCGGGGTGATTTTAGTTTTAAAGTTGTGTAAAGTAATTGATCTTGAATCATTAATTCCCTTTTTTCACCTCATGTTTCCTTTTTGGGTGTCTTGAAAATGATGGCATGTTAGCAATAAATCTAGTATAATCTTCTCCATGCTTCATGGTTGTATGGGCACTTGAAGTTTCACAATAATTTGTTATTTGGATTTGATTGTAGATTGCTGAGGCAGAGGAGAAAACTGCTGGAGGCTTGTTGCTGACAGAGGCAACTAAAGAGAAACCTTCTATTGGCACGGTGAGATCAAGTGTTTCTTATTTCTCACATGCATTACTGGAAATGTTCATCGGTTGTGATGTATATACTGCTTTTTGATGAACAGGTGATAGCAGTTGGACCTGGACCACTTGACGAGGAAGGTAACAGGAAGGCACTATCCGTGTCCCCTGGAAGCACAGTTTTGTATTCCAAGTATGCTGGGAATGACTTCAAAGGGAGTGATGGTGCTAACTACATCGCATTGAAAGCTTCCGATTTAATGGCTATACTCTCTTAGTTGTCAGTATTCTCTACATGTGTGACTGAGTTTTGTGGCTGAGTTGCCTCAGGGCATACGGATTGTGATTGTAGTCTTTGAATGTAATTTGAACTGCTGGATTGTTTGAATCAATTTGTAGCACAAATTCTCACTAAGATTTCTGGCTTACACCCCCGGTGGGTGGGGGGGGGGGGGGGGGGGATTTGGTCACAGAAAGATAGGGATGATGATAATCATAAACTATATTCACTGGTTAAAGCAGTTTTAATCTAATCCAGTGGGACTGATTCCATCATCTGTGAGCAATAAGCCATTTGTGTTAAGGATCCAACCCTACTCCTGTTCCCTAAAGATGAAGTGAATTACACAGGACTGGGCAGCTTTTCGTCGAAGGCGCTGCTGGTTCGATACAAGATTCGTATATGCTTAAAAGTGCACCATCCGTGTGACAGAGCCATCATTATACATTATAGTATACATTATACAAAATAACTAAAACAGGAAAAAACTAAAAAGAGATAGTCGGAAAAAAAAGGTTGTTCCTGTTTAAAAGTATGTTTGGAAGTAGTTTTGGTTGTATAATTATTTTTTGAACTAAGTGCTTTAAAATAATTATTTTTAAAAAAAATATATTAAAATATATTTTTTTTATTTTTAAAATTAGTATATTAAAACGATTCAAAATAAAAAAAACAAAAAAAATTATGAATTATTAAAAAACATCATTTCCAAACGAAGTCTTAGTTATTTAGCCTTAACAATTCTTTTTACATTAAAAAGGTTATTTTTTTAAAGATAGATCTGGATTTTAATGGTGTTATTATCAATTAATTTATAAAAAAAATTATATAAATTATCATTATTGCAAGATGAAATTTCCGAAATTCTTCCAAACAGAAATTCTCATTATCATAAAATTAAATAAAAATAGATTTTGGAAATTACCTCGCAGCAGATCCCGGGTATCTGGCTAGTCATTTCTACAACATATCAAAGTTTATATCACTAGTTCACGCACGTGAATTTCACCTAAGAGAGGGCGACAAAGCTAACACTAAAGGGTAGAAAGTGCTGTTCTATTAACAAGATGTGGAATTGCAGGTAATTAGCGATTGTTAATGGACATAGCATTTACAAGAGAAAATGTGTTAATCGGCAGTAGTAGATTGGCAAGATGCTTTCATGGATCCTTTGTCTCCTGTCCACTCTCCCGGATGTAATCCAAAGTTGAACTACTAGGAATACTACCATCTGAAGGCAAAAGTTGCAACAAAGGTGACAGTATCTGGGGGATTGCTGTTGGACAATCCACAGCTCTAGCACCTAGCACCACATCTGTGGCAGGAGCTCGACTACCTGCAGCAAGATAATGTAATTCCAGTCACATCTTCCCGAGTGTAGTCACATTTCCTTTGTTACACAACTTAAAAATCATTGACAGAACGCCTGGGACAGCTGCTGAGGGCAAAAAAAGGATTAACCATCAAGGGAAGTCAACTTTAGCTCAGATACTCCACCTGACCCATTTATCTGTTAAATGAGGCAGCTGAATTATCATCATACTGCCCCCTCCAGACATTTCCACTGTTAGTGCCACTACAAGCTTGATTGGGAACAGGCACATTACCAAGATCTCCATCCAAGCTCATCTGTTGCACTTCAGCAGATGACAGTATCTTTATGCTCTGAACACAGCTCACGAACTCCCTGAGAGCAATTTCAAAATGCATATTTGAGAGTTATAACAGGTCATAAAGGACACAGAAGAAATAATGTTATAAAGTACTGAGGTCAATGACTCACTCCCAAGGATCGTCTCCAACAAGTAATATGTCATTTTCATGATCAACATAAACCAGTTTCCAGTCTGAACTTTGTGGATCTTCTAGTTGCCCTTCAATGCCAAACATTCGGGCAAGATCATGTCTCAGCTCGTTATAACCTTTATAACGAGTGACATCAATAGATCTTCCAACTGAGCCACGCTTTTGGACCTGTATGAATTTGAACCAGCGTTAGGATACTTACTCGGGAGCGAGCAAAATTATCTACTCGGGAGCGAGCAAAATTATCTACAGTGGAATAATATTTGATGAAGAATATTTACCAGTTACTGGTTAAAGAATAAATAACTAAAGAGTTGATTTCTCCTCGGACAAAAGGATTGTAAGCTGCTAATAATCAATAACACATACAAACATTGATTTTTTTTTCTAGGTGAGATTTCTCAGTCTGTTAAGCTGAGAGCTTCTCGAGAGATTAAAAGAGAGGGAACAGGCAGGATGACAAACCTTCGTATATGTACGCATCCGTTGAGTCTGGTTGGTCCACAATCCATTGTTCAAAACCCCAGTATCATTGATGGCTATGTCATTCGAACAACCAGGCTTGAAAGGTATGTTTGGCACAGCAAATGACTGGGAGCTAATTGCAGCTGTGGACAACTCTGTCTCAATATCTCGTGTAGTACCACCATAATTAGCAAGCAAGTTCTGAAGATCCTTTTGAGAGTCATATCCCCTTGACAATAAAGTATCGGGTGCCAAAGCATCAATATTAGATGCAAAAGGAAGACTGTTTCGAGGATGTGACTGGACATCACTATCCAAGCCAAAGGTTGGGACTGAGAAATTCTGCTGGATGTTACCAGCATCTAGGCAATATGATGTTCCGGAAGAGGAAGCTTCCAATTGATCAGTCACAGCACCTTTATATTTTAGTTGGTCTAGACCTCTTGAGCTGGGAAACTCATTCTTGACACGAATTTCAGACTTGTTTTGGAGATCTTGAACAAGATTACTTGCAGGCTCAATAGCTGAATCACCCATCAACATGGCCGGAGCTAGTTGGTTTCTGTTCAGGAAATTTTGTGGAGAAATCTGGCAATTATTAGTGGAAGGTGAGGTTGAACAAGATGGCGCTTCTCCATCTGTAATACTTGAACGTGCTCTAACTGCCATAGGTGGTTTCTGCAAGCCTTGGGGCTGGTTCATAGGAAAAGATTGTGTTTGCATAAGTGCAGCTGTTGAGAAGCTGTTACTGCCAAGTGGCTGCTGATTCTGTGATAGAGGTGACTGTTGAAGTTGCTGGTGTTGCTGGTGGGTCTGCTGTTGTTGTTGCTGTAGCTGCTGAGACTGCAGAACTGAGCTTGCAGGGGAGGGCAACTGCTGATGCTGCTGCAACTTCTGTAGTAACTGAAAGTGAAGCTGTTGCTCAGAGTGGCTGGGCTGTGATAGTTGTTGCAATTGTTGCTGTTGCTGTGGCTGTGCCCTCTGTGATAGGTTTTGCTGTATCAACAGCAGAGGGGACTGTTGCAATTGAGTCTGCTGCTGTTGTCTCTGTGAGAGGTTAGATTGTTGCTCCATTTGTTGATGAAGCTGTGAGTCTTGTGGTAAAGAGGTCAGTGGATATGAACTTTTATTAGCAGAAGGTATGCTTTGGGATTGGGTATTGCTTGCCAGTAACTGCTGCTGCTGCTGCTGCTGCTGAAGCTGAGAGTATACAACTGGTTGCTGCAAATTCTGATTTGGAATTTGGTTAAGGGCAACCACACTGTCATTGAGTGTAGGTGGTTGGAAAATCTGCTGCTGCTGTTGATGCTGTTGTATTTGTGGTGGTGGTTGTCGTATTTGTGGTGGCTGCAGCTGCGGCTGTTGCTGTTGCTGTGGCCAATGCTGATGCTGTTGCTGTTGGGAAATAGGTTGCTGTTGCTGCTGCTGCTGCTGCTGCTGATGGGGATAAGGTGGCTGCTGTTGGTTAATAGGAGTCTGCAATAATTGTTGCAGCTGCTGTTGTTGAGTCCATGCCATTGGTGGCTGAGGCAACTGACTGACTTGGTTTTGTGGATTTGTCTTGTTAAGTTGGACACTTGAAGAAGATAGGCCAGGGGCTTGAAAATTCAATACCTTTGATGGATCATCAGTGCTAAGATTATTATGCAGGGCATTGGAAGGAACCATCGATGGGAATAATCCTGATTGAGTAGCTGGAAACTGATTATTTTGCTGCATGCTCATCCATTGAACTAAGCTCAAACCAGGAAAGATTGAGCTTGGGGGATCCTTCATGCCAAATTCATCTCCAAGCCAAGGCATGGCTCTCTTAAAAGCATTCTCTATATCAGAATCGTCATCTGCAAAAGCACTGCAAAAGATTTAGTTTACAGACACGCAGCAATCTATAATCAAAACAGATGGCTAATTAATAATATCAAGGATAGTATTAGAGTAAATGGACAAATGTTAGTCTATTTAACACCTACTTCATGGGACATGTTGATTTACTTGGATGTACTGGGCCTAAAAAATTGAATCCATCTATAGATTTTAAATTCCAGATAGGAAAAACTTGTCGACTACCAGGCAATATAGTTTTCTTTTCTTACATCCAATCAACATTCTTGCTGATCACAACTGTCACTGGTTATAATACAGTAACAGGAAAAACATAGAAGAAAATACGACTGTAAGTTTCTATCCATTTGAAATGTCTTAGAATCATTGTAAATGGCAATAAGATAAATTTGCAGCAGGTGATACTATTATATAGTGCAATATAAAAATGGGGTCGTTGATGAATTTACCTGGCATCCCTGGCTGCTTAGGGAACTTTGGTCTGAAAAACGGAGGTGGATATATGTAGAAAGGAGTTACAACAGGCTCAATCTCCCAAATCGAAACTCTGCTTGGCCGTTCACCTGCAGTTGATTCATCCCACCCAACCTATCACCATTTAGAATTGGTTGGGTAAGCTAAATAATTAGCCATTCGATTTATTCAATTGAGAAATGTCTCCATAAAAAAGTAAGGCATGCGCTTGAATGGGTATAGAGAAAATAATCTAATGACAAGTAAAACCAAAGTTAATAGCAACCAAGTATCAAACTGATATTTAAAATCAATGTTTGGCAGAGAAGCTACAATCAATACAACTCTAGAAGGTCACTAGACAGATAGTGCAACCAAGAAACTAAGTTCTACGAATGTATCTCAAGCACCGCATGCCTCTAAAATAGTCCACTAGACTGTTTTTTAAAACGTCGCAAATTGTTACACGAGAACACACAACACAACTAAGTTTACACAACCTCCGTATCATTCAAAATGTACAAGCAGCTAATAATACCTGAAGATTGCGCCACTGTGAATTTTTCCAGCGCACTGGATCCATATCACTGATACCAGTGATTGTACCCATGTATCTGCGGACTCCTGACTCTTCAGTCTCAAACATCATTCTAAATCTCATGCCAAGTGACACTTGAGTGTACAATGCTTTATTATACTTGGAGAAGGGAATCACAAACTCAGAAGGGCTTGCCCTATTTAAAGCAATTACATTTGTTAGGTCATGCCTTTGGCTTCATAAATTAACATTCTCCACTGACCAGATAAATTGTGAATTTGCGATAACACCATAAACAAGTTAGTGCAGTACCTTGGATTGTAGAATATAGTGAATGGGCTATTGTTTGCAGCAGCATGAGCTGCGGCAGCAAGAATTCCAATATGCATACTATCACTGGATATAACTGATGAAGAGAGAGCTGGTTGTTGTCTATTAGCGCGCCTTATACCCAAGAGAAGCTGTGATTTCTCATCTCTACATCAAACCAGATTATTTCGTCTCAACAGAATGATATTCCAGCTGAAAATCTTTCATATCAAACATTCAATCTCATACCTTATGAATAGAACGGAATCACCAGCAAAAAGTCTTTTTGTGCTGACAAAGACACTCCAACCTGTAGTGAGCAGGTGCCTTTTTGGTTGCCCTATGATCAAGGAACAGTTTAATGCACTTAATTCTAGTTTTTAAGTTATAAGAAATCAAATATGTAGAAACCTCCTAATATTTGATCAAAACTGTAAAAGATCTATTCTTCATAAGGCACCAGTATACTAAAGAAGATTGAAATTTCATTTTCTATTTGTTAACAAGTAGCGACATTAATATTAACATTGAAACCTGAATTTATAAACTCACTGGCTCAAAACCACATCCTACAGAGGAAGGAAAGATTCATATATACATCCACGGATGAATTTTGAAAAAACAGTCATTTTATTTCCATATGGCAACCCTGTTCAAGTGTTTCACTATGAAGTAGCATAAAGTACTTTATGTATCAAAAGGGGGCTGTACCTCGATAAATATGCCTAAACGTCCATGTATTGTCGTGTAAATCTCTGGCCACCAGCTCCTGAGCAGGTGGTTGCATTGAAAAGTCCTATTCAATATAATCAATGGTGAACATTTGTGAGGCAGATGCAGACACATGATCCATAAATATTAAATTTTAGTCATATTTGAAAAGATTGTACGCACTAGAGGAGGGAAAATCTTCTCAGCTGCTCGACGAGGTACAGAAAATCCACCATGAGTACTTGTATCACTAGCTGTAAGAGTTTTGCAGAAGAACTCGGCAGGTTGCCTGTTTTGCTTTAGCCCCATGTCAGACGCTAGCAGTGCTTCCTTCTCATACTGTAGATCAGATATTTTAATCAATCAACCTCACAATCACACTCATTTAGCCTTGCATAGAATAAGCGAAAAAAACGTTTTATTATAATGTTAAAATTAAATAGCTGACCTACTTTGCTTACTGGTTGAAGGGTCATCTGTGCATAGACCTCATCAGTTTCCACATCAGCCTGAGCAAACATATACATAAATCATCAAATATAAAACTTTGGAATATCAAATTTGTGTTCCAGACAGGCAAGCAGATCTCATATATTGATTCTTCTCAAGAAAGACATCTAAGGCATGCAAGAACACCAGCTATTCAAAATATGCACCAATTTCAAGCAAGGCAATGTTTTTCGAAGATGTTTAATTATTACAAACTGCTGCGTGGAACAATGGAGGTCGTACATGCAATGTGACATTATGAAGCATACAAATCAACTTGGAAGGAAGGTTGGGGTAGCTGGGTATGAAATCAGTCTCTTTTTGCATTGATGCTGCAACCTGAAAGTTTTAAGTGTCAAAGTAACTTTTGTCAGAAACGACAATCCAGAGTAGCTGTTCAGTTAGATTTAGTGAAGCTGACATACCTGCTCACTGTGGCCTTGAGGGAAGTAAACTACGAGGCTTCCAACTGGAGGCAAGGAAACCAGTGGCCCAGCACAAGCATGCCACAACTCTGAATTGATGCATTTTCTTTCCCCTGCATTCAAAACCAATCAGAATGCTATCACAATCATACAGATCAAACTTTGATTGAACTAAAGAGTATAAAACATATTTCTCATAACCAATTCAGTCTCTCTGAAAATGCGAAGTACATATAATTTCAAAACAGGTGCGGTTCTTATTTCTGGCCCTGAAGATTACATGATCGATCGTGACCAAGATATATGTAAGAATCATGAATTGTATCAGCCACACGGAATTTATTTCCAGTGGTTCTGAAAGGGCTTACTGAATATTTCTTGCTAGTATATTTTTATCCTTAACATTAAGATTTTATGAATGTACAAAATTTCAAGTGAGAAATGTTTTTCACTGGACTGAAAACAAGCTGTCTTTAAATTTAGCAGTGGAATGATGAAATTCAGGAATTTGAAAGGAAGGAAATTCCAAGATTCAGAAAATTTAAAATTCTGTTTAAAATCAAACAGTAGACTGCATAAATTCAGAAACAGAATAAATTGGAACCTTTGAGGTGTTAATTTTAACAACAAACTCGCGCACCGTACATATCTTCCTGCATATCCTATAGTATTATACGGAAACTCTAAGTCTTTCAAACAAAAATCTGATACTGAAAACCATATGAGATGCCAGGAAAGTGAGATACAAGTAAATGATCTACCAACTAAAAACCCCAAATGCAAACATGGATGCCATATAGCATAAAAAATCTGTGGTAACATTTAAAAAATAGTAGTTCTCACATAAAAGAAAGGGGGGGGGGGAGCAAAAAATATCACAACTGCCAATAAAAACTCAATCTTCAATCAACAGTACATGCTAAGAAAAGTGGAATAAGAATTGAGTACTAAATCACCAGTTTCCTGAACTCCCAAAAAAAAGTCTTCACCAGGAAAAAAGGAAGCATGAGCTCAGGTATAGAGAAGTAACCATGGAAATCAAACTAGCAAACCAGAAAACAGCTATAGCACCAACATGTATCAAAGAAATAAATTTTGACTAAAGACAACCTACCTTCTGCAAAATTTGGCAAGAATCCATTTGAAGGAACCTTCATTCTTGCAGATATGAATAAAAAAAACTCCCTTTTTTTTTCCAATCAACTCCTCTCTTCCAACAGGTTTTAACCATCCACCTCAAACCCAACTCCTGTTTTGTTTAGTTTCAGGCTCTAACTACATAGCCATTGCCAATAATTGCAGGATAACTTCTTTTGAAATGCTCAAAAAGAGTAAAAAAGAAGTCACCTTTAAACCAAGAAATCAAACCCCAACTAAATCCCTCAACATAACAAACAAAACCAAAATCATAAGGGAAACGAGCTTTCTTTCCTCGTCTACTTCTTTGTCTTCCAGAAATGACCCAGTAAGTTACTAATCTTGACCATCTAAAAAAAGATTGGAGATTCTGATCACCAAAACAAAACAAGATATCCCATTTTAAAGTTCATTTAACTTGACAAGGGTTAAAGAGAGATTGAAGCTGAATTGTCGCTGAGAAATCAGAGGTAGCAGAAGCAGAAGCACAAGCAAAGACAGCTTTTTTATTTATGTCAACAAGCCGACATATAATAGACTCAGGCTGACAATCAATCAGACCTCTATGTTTTTTTTTTTCCTTCTTCTTTCTTTTTTTTTTAGTAAAATAAACATAACAAAAGAAAAAGTAAGAGGCATGATTATTAATTATTACCACATGGTTATAAGTCAATTTAGACTGTATTATGTTCATAGTAATTTAAGTTTCAGACCAGATATAGTAGTTCAGGAGGTTTTTTCGTATATTTTAGATTTAAGTATTGGAGTCATTATTAAAGGAATTTATTAGAACTCATTTAAGCATTAAAAAATTAATCTTCATTGAATTCGAAAATATATTTACTGTAAAACAAAACAAAATAAAATAAAATAAAATAAAATAAAAGACCATGAGTTCACCTCAATTTTCCAGCTAAAATCACTTTTTAGGAAATTATGTTAGTGTATACTTTTTATTAAAAAAATAAAGGTCAAGTTAAATTTAGTCTTCATTCATTGCATAGTTTTTTCCTTGCATTTGATTGAGTGGGAGTATCTCTACAATGATTGGTGTTGTGATATTATCCTTCTCTTCTTTAATTTTCAGTATGTGTGAGTTCCGTGTGAATTCTACAACAGGAAATATTGAATATTTATTTTTAATAATACTTTAACTGTTTGACCTTAGAATTTAATTTTCTATTCTCTTTAGTGCTACGTTGTCGTCCTGCCATTCAGCCTTTCTCCCTTGGAAAATGGACCAACCAAAACTTCAATTAACGAATTTCTTTCTCTAGTTATCGACTTTCTCTAGTTTTCCAATAGTTTTCGGGAGCTGTAGTTAATGGTGTTTTTTAAAATATTTTTTATTTTAAAATAATATTTTTTATTTTTAAAAAATTATTTTTAATATCAGTATATTAAAATGATCTAAAAATATTAAAAATATATTAATTTATAAAAAAATAAATTTTAAAATTTTTCAAAAATACTTTCTAACACAGTGTTAAACCCTGCCAATTCATCTACTTAAAAATTTATTTAGAAAAGAATTACCGTGTGTTTTTGCTTGTAAGGATTATTTTTTAAAATATTTTTTATTTTAAAAAATATTTTTTAAAATTATTTTTAACATTAACTCATTAAACACAAGTTAAAAATATATAAAAAATAATGATAGTTATTTTATAAAGTGGTTTTAATTAAAAAAATTATTAAAATAATATTTTTTAAAAAAATTATTTTGGATATCAACAAATTAAAATAAATTTAAAATATAAAAAAATTAATTTTAAACCAAAAATAAAATAAACATTTTTAGAAACACAATTCCAGCTGCCGACACCCAAAAGCTAAATATGTATAGCATATTTGTTGGACGTAAACATGAGTGATAAATTCTCTATCAGCTTGGAGCAGTAAAGGAGAGATAGATTGATAATTCAGTACTGAGAGCGTGTTTGGCAGTGTGGTTGTGAGTATTTTTTAAATAATTTTTCATATCAAAATATATGTTAATGATGTTTTTTTATTTTTTAAAAATTATTTTTGACATCAACACATCAAAACGATTCAAAACATACAAATCATATTAAATTTTAATAAAAAAAATTTCAAAATTTTTAGGAACGCAGCCACAGCCGCGTTCCCAAACAAGTCTAAAGCTTCTAGATTTTGTGTGTGAATCTATATACGGAAGGCTCCATATGAATTTTTTCTCTTTCTGGTCATAATAAATAATGAAAAATTCTTCCATGTAAGAACACTTTTATACAACTAACTTTTAAAGTAATTGAAGCTGAAAAGCTATTCCTTTATGAAGAAAAGTCAGATGATATATTTTGAAAACACTTTATTTCTTAATTGTGCAAGCATTTAACTCCAAATAATTGATAAATATTTGTTTCCACGAGAGTAAATAACTTGGTGGGTCATAGATTTTCTTTTTTAAAAGAATTATAGTAATAACATCACTAATTTTACATCCTGTGCGATGCTACAATGATGTCAAGTGAAATGAAGTTCATGACGCCATGTCGTCAATGGTTTGTTTTAGCTATAGCTTTCACAAGTTGAAACTTAAATTCATCAAGTTTTTTTATTATTATTGGTATGGAAGTTTACACCAGCTTCCGTGTATTTTGACTAATCCCATAGTCCTTGAAGTTAACGACTATGTAAACCTCCAGCAACCATCATATTAGTAATTACAGGACTTGAATCTGAGACAATAGAAAAAACAAACTCTTTAATCTCAAATTTTTACTACTAAATCACCTATTAGATGGTTCTGAAATTCATTAATTTACACTAAAAACTAAAGGGTTCATGAGAATTCATTTATTTTTCAAACCTTAACCTAAAGTCTTAACTCGGAATTTAAAAAAATTATTTATGATCTTTATGTAATCATACATGGAAAAAAA
>Ga0325414_1005452_pt1 | contig 13455 bp, 2 predicted proteins | sample PopdelMetagenome_8_FD_206183 | JGI IMG/M metagenome (GOLD analysis project Ga0325414, IMG submission 206183) | Populus deltoides microbial communities from Bellville, Georgia, United States - Leaf-PdKOR-R3 | ecosystem: Host-associated > Plants > Phyllosphere > Phylloplane/Leaf | place: USA...
CAAGGAGGGCCGATTAAATATGAAATCAGGATATATAATGGCCTTGTTGCTGGGCTTGGAGTGATGAGGTCTGAAGACTTGTCCACTTTCGAGGCCACCTATAGTATTTAGGTCGATCATTGCTGCTTCTTCTTCTTCTTCTTCTTCGTATTCCTGTTTTTTTTTTTTTCTTCCCTTTCTTTCAGCGGTGAGAATATGACTAGACCAGGTTTTCTTTTGTAATATTAAATGTACATGTAAATGTTAAGGAAATCACGTCGGTTACAAGTAAAAAAAGAGAGTTGTTTATCAATACATCCATAACTCATATACACGTCCAGATTTTCTAATCGAAAATGATGTCTATCATTATATATTGACTCTTATAAAAGATAAAAACTTAAAGCAAATGCAGTTCATTCATCATCTCAAATACAAATTAATAGCTTCTAACTTGATGAATTGGTGTGTGTGTGTATTAAGTTCATTTTTTTTTTAAAGCAAAAGATAGAGTAATAACCATAGCTTTTAGACCCGGCCTGGTCCAAAGCCCAGGTTCCGGGTTTCGACCGGGTCACCCAGGTCAATTTTTTTTAAAAAAAAATCAAAACGACGTCGTTTTAGTAAAAAAACAAAAGTCAATGGTTTTAACTGGGTTTTTGATCGGGTTGTCGGGTCAGCTTGGTCACACCGGATTTTTTCTTCCCCTATTGTTTCTTCAACCCGGCCCAGTTCCAGCCCCGGGTCGGCCGGGTCTGAGGTTGACTCGCCGGGCTGGGCCGGGTTTTAAAACTATGGTAATAACCCATCATACACGGGCTTGAAAAAATATCAAGTCCAAATAACATAGGTTTGACTTGTTAATTTCCAGACCCAACATCTTTGATTCAGTTACACAATGAGACCAAGTGCTCGACAGACCCAACATCATTGGGCTCAACTATACACTAAGTTCAAGTATATATAAATCTGGCAAGATGTCAGGCCCAACATCTTTGGACTCGGCTATATATTAAATCCAAGTACATGTTGGTCTGGTGAATTGCTAAACCCATCACCCTTAAGCTTGAGATCATTCCAGGTCCAAATACAAATGAAATTAACAATCATTATAGGTTCCATGTTAGGTCACCAGGCTTTATTTGTTTATTCTTATGGCTCTTAACATAAAACATTAAAAATCAAGAATAATTATTTCTTTATATCCCTAGGTATATAGAAGTCTTTTAAGAACCTGCTATATTTTTTTAACATTAAAATCGTGTAAGAAATATATATCCCTCATTAGTCATTAATGTTTTATAAAAAATATTTATTTCTCATTAACGTTATTAGAAGAAAATAACATTTCAATATCTCCATTCAAGTAACATTACAAGATTTATAGGATATGTATATCCTCTAAACCACTCAAGTAAAAAATTTATATCTATAATATTTTTTAAATACTTATATTTTTATTCTTAAAGCATTTGTCATTCTGAACAAATAATTTTGTTCTTAAAATGTAACACTTATTTATATGTATAATGTAACAAACATTGTTTTGCGGATTCACCCAAATAGTTTTACTCTGCTTTTAGATCCTAAACTACGTACGTGGTGTGTCATCATCACGTTTTTATGTCATTTTTTTGCTGCATTCATCTTAGAGCATATTGTTTCCTCCATATGTACGTACTGGTAATGACGCTTATTTAATTAACATTTTGTTTATTTTCTTAACAGGATGATTCGTATTTGGAGAGTTACATTGGTACCATTGGAGTGGGTTTTGTAAGCTATGATCTTTACACTTTTTTTTAACTTCAATCATATAATTATAGGGTTTATTTCTCTGCATTCATGATATTTGGGGTTTTTGTTTTTTAATTATAAAACCCTCAGTTCATTCGTTTTTTATTTTTATTTTTAAAACTAATCAAGTATCCTAGTTTTTTTGGGGTAAAGTTCTTTGAGTTATTTCTCTAAGCTCTATTTCTTTTTTCATTGCACCTTAATGTTTTTTTTTTCAATTATTTGTTGGGTGATTACAAGGAACTTTGCATTCAATAGACCTGTTGTTTATTTGTTGATTTGGATTTGTTAGCTGGTTTAGGTTTAACCCTTTTCTTCGCCTCTGGCTTCTTTGCTTTCTGCCTTTTTTCCTGTTGTTATTATTATTTATTATCTATTAGTGTATGTTGTAGCTGGGTCTTTAAAAGCTTTTTAGGGTCTACTGTGTTCTTTGTTGCTTTTTGGTTACCCGTTTCTCTCTTATTTGTGTTCGTTTATGTTTTTCTTCAAGCCCTTCAGATCTTTTTTTCAGATTAAACTCAGGGCGATCTCTTGATTATTTGGAGCCATGTTATTTGTCAATGCAAAGCTCATGCAAGTTTACAATGCTCGGAAATTGTTTTGGCTTTTTTTATACTAATATCATCCATGTATTGTATTGTTGCTTTTCATACTAATGCCACCCATGTACAATATGTTTTTGAATTCATCCATGTGTTTTTGGCTTTTTTCTACTAGTTTGTTTCTTGAAAATTGGTGTTTTGGTTTGATACTAAGAAGCTTTCCTTCGAATTTTTTGTTTTTTTCTAAGATTTTTTCCCCTATACTGCACTGGAAGCAAAATTGATGTTATGGATTTTGGCTCAGAATATCTTTTGCCTTTTGGTTGTGATAATGTGTTGGTTTTATTTAAGTGGTAGGTTTTGAGAGGGTTTTTGGATAAAGATGAGCGGAGAGAGAGAGAGAGAGAGAGAGGAAATCTACTGTTTGTGCGATTTCTACGGTTTTATGATCCGTGGGAGAATAGCTTCAGTTGGTGCGACAACTTCCATGAATGGGTACCTTGCAGCAATTGATGATACTGTTTTTGCATGAAGCTTACGTATGTGAAGAAAAAAAATTCCTTGACCTTATGATAAATTGGAACACCATGTTTATTTCATGATTAAAGTGAATTTTGTATTAGATAAAAAGTTGTTTGTTACAGTAATTTCTGAAATCTTTGGCTATGATTTATAGATGGATGAGGCTCTTGGAAGGATTGCATCTCAAACTCAAGAGTTGTCTCATTGTCATTCCGTGATGGTGGTGTTTTCAAAAAACAACCACCGGTGTTTGGTGCTCCCGCTGGTGTCAAATTCCATGAGGAAATGCAAACCTCTTCTCTAAGACAACTTCTGCTTCTTTTCTGCAGAAAATATCTCTAAGATACGATGATTCAACAGATTTCAGTGTTTTGTCCAACATTTTTCCAGGTTTTCCCTAAACTTTACAATTATACCTTAACGTGTTTTCTTTTTTTCCTTAAAAGGATTGCTGGTCTGCGCTAGAAATGATGGAGGCCACCCTGAGATGCTTGCCCGGCCACCAGAGCATGCTATGAAGTATATCTATCTATCATCTTCTTTACTGTGTTCACATTATCAAGCCACATGAGGGTTGACTAGAGCAAGCTAGCTAGCAGTGGAAATAACGTCAATACATTCACCTAAAAATTGGCAGCATCATTAACTAATTAGATGAGCTAATTATAATCCTAACACCTTATCTCAATCTATGAGCTACATGGCAATATCCATGTGGCGTCGGCATACACGTCGGTCGCATTGCACTCAAGTCAAGTTAACCTAATTTGAGGATTTAATGCGAGCAGTACAGCAAGTATCAATCTTAGCTTTGAATAAACAAGGAACAAATTAATTTCAGGGATCAAGGCTACCTAGGAAAGGTTGTTATCATGGATAAACAGGAGCATATAAATAGTTGGGTGGCGCGGTCTGAAATTTTTTAAAGGTAAGACCTGGTATAAAGCTGTACGATGTAAAAGTGTTTTTGATATCGTGCTATAAAGTATTTTTTTTAAAATATATTTTACTTAAATATGGATTGAAATAAGTTTTTTTTATTTTTAATATCAATATATTAAAATTATCAAAAAAACATTAAAAATATTAATTTAACTTTTTTTCCATACCAATTACACTTTTAAAACATACACAATCACAAGGAGAAGAACAATACCAAACGGATTGAAGGAAATCTTAACGGTTTGTGTACGAGAAAGAGTTTAATTTCATAACCATACCAGCTTAGGCAACTGTTATCATTACTAAATGAAAAGAGCTAATCAGTTAGATGTTAAGAAGATTCTATAGTTTAAGCCTTAAGGGGTTTGTTTCCGTGTAATTTCAAGTTTGAGTTATGTGGTTGCTTATATGATAACCACTAGAAGCTTACATGATCGTTAACTTTAAGGCTCGTGGAATTAGTCGAGATGCGCCTAAACTGGTCCGGACATCTATGTTAATAATAATAAAAAAAAGATTCTATAGTTTTTAACTTAAGATTTTTTTCGATCAGCTGATTGTTTTAAAATCCCAATCATTTATTTAAGATACAAGAATTTAAAATATTTGAAAGAAATTGTATTTAGTGATTATGTTTTTAATATGTATTAAAAATATATCCAACAATATTCAATTTGAATTTGAATGATTGGATTCAACAAGTAATATCAGAGGAATATTCCAATCACTTTGATCCTAGAAAATGATTTCTTTTTTTATTTAAAATGTTTTTTTAGCACTATTTTTGCTTGATAAACAATGCAACGACATCGATTATCTTCCAGAAAATTGTATTCATGCAGCTATTTTACAAAATAAACTTGACCTTTGATCTGAATCATCGTCAACTACCTTGACATGTACATTTTGAAATCTATTTGTTGAAATAGCTTGATCTCCTCTCAATAAATTCTCACAAACCAACATCAACGGTGCAAAATACCTCAATCAGACAACAAATGATGTAAAAATATTTCCTGATGGCAAGACAACTCATCGGAATGAATGGCGAGACTGCTCTTGTTTCCTTACACCGCTATGTTTGACCTTTAAGGGTGCATTAATGAGCTCATGGATGACGATATTTTTGCGAGACGGAAGCAAAATATACGCTTGAGCTCTGTACAATTCGACAGTCGGTTTTTTTTCCTCCCTTCACGCTCATTTGCGTTTCATACTAGAGAATCAAAGAAGATGGAAATCATTGGCATGCTTGGTTCATACACGGCAGCAGATTAATTAATTAATTAATCAGAATACGGATTTATCCAAATAGATATAATTATTTTAAATGATTGAGATTATTTTCTGTTTTTGATAGTTGATAACGTGATATATTTATAAAATTCTAATTATTGAATTTAAACTAATAGTTAGATTTTATTTTATTTTATCTTAAAATCAAATAACCTTAATTTCAAGTGTCACTTATAATTATATATTTGAATAACTATCCATTAATTATCGCATACGAATTCAAGTTAGTTTTAGCAAATGATTTTGATTTCGATTTTGATTCAACTACTTAAATTTATAAAAATAGAACCCATCATATGAAATCTTCCAGGTAGCTAAATGTTTGATAAATTGAATTTTTCAGGTCATGACTTGGTGTTCGTTCCAGACAGAGCTTACAATCATGAACATATCATCGAGTTATGGAGAAGACAGTATAGGCAAGCCTAGAATGGACATTAATTAACAGTACTGCTTACAAATTATTATGTTAATTTTCCTTACTCGTTTCATTAAAGCATATATCAGTTCCTAAGAAGGGATCGAGTGAGTCAGGAAACCCTCTTAATTTTGATTTAATGTTTTATGCTATTAATTAATTTACTCTATATACAAGGTTTCATCTATATATCTGCAATCGATATTAATGTATATGGTTTTTCTAGATGGAAGACATGGTCTTTTTGCTTTATTTTCTGATTTGTTCTTGGGTTTTGTTTGGATTTTAGGACAGATTGAAAGATTGTTGCTGCTCCTATATATATATATATATATATATATTGAAATTATAATAACATCTTCTAAAATATATATATATATATATATGCTGTTAATTTTGGATCGTTATTTGTTTGTAATAAATCAATAACAGGAAGCAGAAACAATTACCATTTTAAATAAGAAAAAAAACCGGTTGGCCAAAGATTCTTTTTCGCTCATCAGTTTCTAAAAATAGTTCTTAATTCAAGGGAAAATTGAGCGAAGAAAAAAAATCATAATACACTTTAAATGGAAAACTTATAATGTTTTTAACGTTTTTTCATGGTCCATTAATGTTAATGAACAAGATTGAAATATATGATATAAATTGAAATTAATTATATAAACGATGTAAAATATAATTTAGGAAATATATAGCTAATATATAAAATATTCACGAGTTGAAGCTACGTGATATTTTTTATAATTTCGCGAGGAGAAATTAATAAACAGAATAATTAATTGCCTCCCATGTGACTTCGGGGTCATCAAGTAAAAGAAAAGGTGACTTGTTTTTTCTTTTTTTGAGTTTTAAAATATTTTTTTTTATTTTTTATTTTTATATAATGTGCTGATATAAAAAATAATATTTTAAAAATAAAAAATATTATTTTAATATATTTATTAATAAAAAATATTTTAAATAACAATTACTGCTGTATTTCTAAACATCTATGGACAAGTAAAGGAAAGATGAAAGGGAGCAAAATCAGATGATTCAAATGATTGTGTTCGAGAATGATACTCTGTGGAAACTTAAGAACCACACATATATATACCTTCTTCCCATCGTACGTATGGAGTATGGACTCCCTTGTGGGATCCCAATCACATGCCAATACTCCATGAACATCATGGTGATACTGCCACGAAACATGGGGCCCGTTACTGCACAGCTTTGGCCCCCTTCTTGATATCACTGAGGTCAGCGTGAAATCACGCTTCCAAAAGCTAAACGAGTCAAACGACGCGGTATAGAGCTTGAAAAAACAAGACGAGAAATTGAGAGAGATAATGGCCTCTCCGGGGACCGCGAATAAAGATAAACCGACAAGTGGCTCTAGTACAGCGACGTGTCTGGATCATGAGACTGCACCACTTGGATAGTCGGCGGGGCCAGCTGGCTGTGTTCCTGTGGCCAAGTCTACAAATCTAGATACTGACAAAACACAACTTTTTGGAAAGTCAATGCAATAAAGTTGTGGAGGTAAATTACCTTTTGACCCATTCTAAAATCCAGTCTCAAGTCGAAAGAGTACAATTACTTCTATGCCCCTTCGGATCTATATTGTGTCCGCGTGAGAAAAAAAACATCTAACCCTTAGAATCTGGATTGAACGGAAGGACACGATATAAGCCTATAGAAGAAAAGAGGAGCAGTGGTAGCTCACTCGACAAAAGAGATGGGGAGAAGTGATTCTCCCAACGATGAGAGGGTGGTGATTATTTGTCTGTTTTCCTTACCAATAAAAATATCTAATTGCGCGGTGAATATTATATATGTATATATATGAAAAAAAAAATTTATAAACGACAATTACTTCTAAAACAAGCAGTAAGGTGATGCCACAGTACCGTATCTTCAAATGTGTGGCACATCCTTATTAATTTCTTGTGTAAATTTGTCAGGTCATCCAGTCCAGAACTGACTTGGAGGTATTTATCTCCACTCAAAATTTGATTGCTAGTTGTCCGGTCTGGCCCGAACAGTTATGACTTTTTATTATTTAAATTTGACCCTACTTTTTGGTTTCTCAGACTGTATTATATTATACATATTTTTTTCTTTGATCTATATAGTATCTATATCCGGTTAAATTTATGCTGATGGGAGATGATGCATGGAGGACGATTCTCATCCCTCTCAATCTCTTAAATTTGAAAGGAAAGCCTTGGTGGGTTGTTCCAGTTGTTAGATTTATGCATTGTTGCGCAATGAGGGCAAACTTGGACATGCAGCGAGGGAGAGAAGTGAAAACCTAGAACGTAAGGGCAGAAAGATACCATGAAGATTAGGACAATACTATAGAGGATTGACTGACTAGGTGCAAACGGTTAGGTCTGTTCACATGCAAACACATTGTTTTTTGGCCTTCGAAGAAACGTGTCTTTCTCGAACTTTGTCTTTCATAGCTCTGTATCATTGCCTACCTTTACGTATTTAATGCACCACACTGAGCTGGGTCCCATTTGGATGTGGATTCGGTAGCTTTCTGAGCTGATGTGATGACCCCTCTGAATAAAAGTTCTTGCCAGCTTCGTTCAATCAATCAGTGGTGCTGTGGTGGTGTACTGTGCAGTTACTTGGCTTGGTTTCTTTGGGTCTCTAACGTCTCCCTTGCTAGCCACCAAGACTAAAATGGCTGATATCTTGATTTTGGCTTGTTTACGAGAAATCTCGATTCATTGTTTTCGGCTGCGCATTCAAATTTAAACTCTCGATTTTTCGTTAAAAGCCTCAAAATGTTGCTTCCTGTGGTTTCTTCGGGTGCATTGGTAATAAAATAACAAATAATAAATAAAGATTAATTTGGGCTTAATCTTAATTACTTTGGGCTTGTTCATGAGAAATTTGATTCACTATGTTTTCAGATGTGCGTTCAAATTTCAATTCCTGGGTTTCATTGAAGGCTTCGAAATTTTGCCTTTTGCGGTCTCCTCGGATGTACTGTAATTAAATAATAAATAGCACGTAAAAAAAACATTTTAAAAAAATCCAACGATAAAGATTTTAGATTTTCATTGAAAGATTTGGTTCAAACTTTAAGAGAGATTAAATAGAGATTTAGAGTAAGTTTGGCATTATTAATTTATAAAAATGAATTTTGACTTCGTGTCATAAGTTAAAAATTATTTTTTAGAAATATATAACTTATAATTAAAATAAGATAAAATAACTATAAGTTAAGAGTATGATAAAAATGACTTAAAATATTTTTTTTCAAGAATAGATGTACCTAGTATAAACAAAATTCATAGGTTAAAAGTTAAAAAAGACACTAAATAAAATACTTGACTTAATTTTATAATAAACTTCTGATTCGAGTCAAAAGTTATTTTTACCAAACATATATATATATATATATATATGATTTTTTTTATGAGTTAGAAATTAAATAAAAAACTTAGATCAATTTACAAAAGAAAAAGAAAGTTTGTTCTTACAATTCATTTCAGAGACCTTTTCCTCGAGTAATTATTGATAAGTAAAACAATTTCTATATATCCCCAGTACCATATTTTAACCGTTAATAATTTCCAATAGTTATTGAATTACACAATGATTATTTAAACATTTTCTTATTCGTTGTGAATATTTTCTTCGACAAGGACTTTATTTATGATGAATCTTAAACAAACTAACTAAACATTACTTTCATATTTCACATGTAAGAATATTATATAGTTAAGGTTGAATTAAGCAGTTGCTATGATTCCCTCTTGCATAGTTGTCCGAGGAGTCACTCCCATCCCATTGGATATTTAGATCGGATCACCTCATCAAGGTGTCCAAAAAAAAGTCTTGTCATCAACATAAACATTACACATGCATCATTTATTTTCTACAACAAAACAGTCAAATCGTCCTTGAAAACTTTCAAGTGTTCAAGACATGTGATAACGTGGGAAAATGCAATCATATAGATGTGAAACCACCGAGGTAAGGATGTGGTTCAAAAGGTTTTCATGGTCAAATTTCGGCAAATTTCCGGTTAGATAAAAAACTAAAATGCCTTACGGTGTTTATTGTTTAGTCGTTAACACATTTACAAAATACTATGGATAGTATTGTGTATTTTTTTAATAATTCATTTTAATTCTTGAATTTTTATTTTGTATGATTTGATCTTAATTGAAGGTCAATTTTACCTGAATTCTTAGTCAATTGTGAAATTAAAAAAAATAGACTAAAATAAAACGAATCTAACCATGGATGGTGCGCTAGTGATTGTACGAAAAATACACTTAGGTCATCAATCTTTAAAAATAGCGTAATGTGTACAATTTAGGTTCTTTTAAATTTTAAAAAATAAATTTTGATACACAAGTTCATTTGTATTATTTGTCAGTCTTTGGTTAGAGAGATAAGAGAGAGAAAGGTTGCTGGATTCTGACGATGTGAGAGAAAGTTATCGTTCACTTCATTTTCGGCCACTGAAATGGGTTTCCTTGGTGTTTATGAGTTCCATGAAATAAGAGAGGTTCCATGGTGGTTCTTCAGAGCCTTAATATTGAATGAAAAAAGATCTTAATTGAGACCAAAACTAAATCGGTTTGATTTCAGGTTTTTGAACTATTTTGGTGTTTGAAGTGGATATAATGGTTTGTAGGTGTCATAAGAGTGTTGGTAAGGTATTTTCGGGTTGAAATAGCTTGAAAATTATGTTTTTTTTGGTCAAATGACTAGCTGTCTGATTTTTCGGACATCACTGTGATGCTGAAATCTAGGCTTGCACATGACATGTTGTCTGCCTTGGTGAGCGACGTGTCACCTGCTTATTTTTTTTTTCCTTAGGCTTGCGAGTCTGGGTTTTTTTTATCCCTTCTTTTTATATAGGTTAAGTATAAATTTAAGGGGAGAAAATATTGAACCAGATTGAGTTCATGGTCCGGGTCACGAGATTGACGAGTTAAGCAACAACAACCAGGATATTATTTTTTTATATTAATTTTTTTTACTAATATCTTTCTTTGATATGATTTTAAAATTTTTGTTTTAATTAATATCTCTCATCTGTGATTTTTTTTTTCTTATTTAATCTTTTTTGAATAGAGATTGTTTTTTGATGGTATTGTGTGTATTTAATTTTTAAAAAGATTATTCCGATTCATCTATAATTTTTTATATCTTTTGTATACAAGAACTTTATTTTTAAAAATAAAAAATGTTTATGTTCAGATAATATTTTTGATATATGCGGTCTTACATAATATTTTTTTCACTTTTATTTTATTTAATCAATTTAATATATGTATCTATTTTTAATATCATTTGATTGGGTTAAAAATTAATTTTAATAAACCAATTTAGTAAACACAACCGGAAAAATATTCCGTCTTACAAGATTAACTATCTTGATTTTTTCAGTTTTATTTTTAGTTATCATTAATATCTTTTTTTTTTCATTTATTAACATACATAGTTCTTGATTTATTTGATTACATATATGCATGAGCTTTTCAGTTTACACTTGAATTTCTTTTATGTACAAATATAATTTTGAAAAAATCTATATATATAATTTTTTTATAAAAAAAAAATATCTGACTTGCGACGAAGCACAAATCAAACGGCTAGTAATAGTTAAAGTTGCACATGAAGAGAGAGTGAAAAGGAAAAGAATTCATCTTTTGCGTGTAAAACCGAATAGATTCTTATGGACCTTTAGACGTTGCATTCCCGAAATACTTGGTGGTCGGATCTACTTCAAGGGATTCCATTTTGGTTGAGCTTTCTTGATTCTATGTACAATCCCCCGTTTTTATTTTTGCTTATTAGTATGTTTTTTTCTTAAATATTGGCAAAATAATACAATTTAAAAAAGAATACGTAAAATAACAAAGTTTATACATATCGCGATTGAAAACACGACTTTCGTAGCTTGTCGCTATTCCAAATAGCGACATCCACAAAAATAATTATAAAATAGGCTACACATTAGAAGAGAGAGGAGAGAGAATAAAAAAAAGAAAAGGATATTAGAGACACGTCGAAGCTTTAATTATAATATCACTAGTATCATCAGAAAGATCTTAACGAAACGAATCCAATTATACCAAGAAAGATCACTAACAGTGACCCGAGTGGGTTACACTTGCCGTCAAAGAAAGTGAGTCACTTGCCACTTTTAGGCGGCACTTATGGCACACTCAAGTCGTCGTTTGTGATCTTATTTGGTTTTATTGGGTTTGTATTATCAAGATTTTTCTAATGGTACTGATAATGTCATATTTGGAGTTTCGGTTTATCTCCAATGTCTTTTTTTCTCCCCTCTTTTCTTTCCTAATGGTATCGATGCAGTCCATTTCATAAATTTATTTTTGTAGATGTCATAATTTTGAATAGTGGCAAGCTATAAATATCATGTTTTTCAATTCTGATATATATAAATTATTGTATTTTACTATTTATTAAAAAAACTATATTATTTCACTAATTTTTTTTAAAAAAAAACATGCTATTTTTTTTTAAAAATTCAATATCCCCCTCTCGTTTGAGAGCATATATTTTAATTGCTTTTAAAAATGCTGAGTACAGTTACTACTTAGTACATCATCGGAGGCTGAGATATATCTGCCCAATTGAATTGTTTTATGGCCAGTCACTTCTCTAACACTGTACTCGATGAGGAATCCTCAATCGTGTGCTCCCACAGCTTCCGGGGATGGAGAAACCTATCTTCAGTTCTTCACACATCAACACCCCAGAATTTCAATCAAATATCACGTCTTGCCTACAAGCATGGTTTTCAACTGTCATTTCTGCTTGAAAGTGCTTCCATATTAATTAGCATGAGGACTCAGAAGGATAACGAGAATATCAAGCAACTTATGCCAGTCCTTTTTAATTAGCAGAGTCGAGCAGTTTTAAGTAAGTTTTCGATCCTTCATGTTTAAACTGAGAATGATGTATAGAACTAGAAGACTGTCTGCATTTTCTTTCATTTTGTGGTTTGATATCTTATGGCTAGTTTTTAACTTCATTCTACGACCAGATCATAAAAAATGATATCTTGACTAATTACGTGTCGATTAATTAAATTTTCGAGTAAATATGTTAAACCAGTGCCAACGACTATGCTTCTTGAAACGACGTGGTATTCATCTTATTTATTTACTTCTAGCGGTTTTTTGTATAAAAAAATAAAATAAAAAAAATGCATTATGAGATTAGCCGGCTAGATAGCGGGATTGAGCCAGAGCTTGAATTGCAGGCTTGCAGCTGCTTTGGATAGGGATGGTGATGGAAAAGAAAGGGAAAATTTATCCAGCACAAAACGCCCTTGCCCGCAACAAGCCAGGACGCGTGGCGAAGGAGGCTTTAAATGAATGCGACAGATGTTATTATTGAGAGGGATGACTTGTTTCCCGGTTATATTAAAATAAGTTTAGATTATTTTAATACGACGGCAATAATAAATTTTAAAAAATAAAAAAATATTATTTTAATATAGTTTTAAATAAAAATATATTTGATATAATATAGTTTGTGTTTTGTTTAAGTCATAAATTTAAAAATATTTAATTAATAAATTCCCACTATTTTTTTTTATGAATCCCAATTAGGATTTTATCTTCAAATATTAGTTAAGAAAATTTTACAATTTATAATTTTTTTAAAACCGTAACTATAAAAAACTACCGTAATACAGAATCAAATGCAAAATTCATGCACTGTTCTGACACATAATTAACCCCCCATTCAGTTACTGTTTTTGTTTTTATCACTTGGGTTAATTCCTTTTTTTTTTTCTAGAAGAAATTGCACTTCCATTGTTTATATAAATGGTAAAAAAAAAAAAATTGAAAATCGTGAACCATCAAACATGTGTATGCTAAATGCTGCATTTGCTATCTATAATTTTATTTTCTTATAATATTGTTTTGAAATAAAGGTATAATTAAATTCTTTTTTGCC
>Ga0325414_1005453_pt1 | contig 13450 bp, 9 predicted proteins | sample PopdelMetagenome_8_FD_206183 | JGI IMG/M metagenome (GOLD analysis project Ga0325414, IMG submission 206183) | Populus deltoides microbial communities from Bellville, Georgia, United States - Leaf-PdKOR-R3 | ecosystem: Host-associated > Plants > Phyllosphere > Phylloplane/Leaf | place: USA...
GTATCACATTTATATTAACTGCAGATTCTGGTCTCCCAGAAAATAGACAAGGGCGATGGCTTGGTATCGTAAACGCGACTACTAATGGGGCATATCAAGCAAAGATTGTTGCAGTAGAATTTGACACAAGGAAAAGTTATAAAGGAGATATTGACAGTAACTGATGGAAGAAAGATTGGTGTCGTGTAAGATTAAAATAATATTGCAAAAAAAAAAAAAAAGAAAGAAAGATTGACCGTTTGTATGATTTCCTTTCCCCTGCTTGTTCATCTCATATAAGTTAAGCTATTATTTTTATAATTTTTTTTTCAATTAAACTTTCAACTATTACCAAAAAAAAATTAATGCAAAGTCAAAAATTCAAGAACAAGAAAAAGATTGAGAGCAAGGTATACTTTTATTAAGTGTTTCTCTCTAAGCTCTTTTAATTAATTTCTCTTTTTTATAATGCCTTAATAATGTTTAATTAGAAGCCTTTTTTAAAATTATAAAGTCCTAGACAATCGAGAAATTTAAACAAATACAAGAAAATCATAATCTAAATAAGAATTATATTCTATTGACTGAATCGGTTGATCGTTTTTTAACCGGTTGACTAATTCATTTAATCTAACTGGTTTACCGGTTCCTCTGTTCTTAAAAAAAACCAGAAATCGAGTTTAATTTTCAACACTCTCTCTTAAACTTGATTTCTTCATAACTCCCAGCAAATCTCTTATCTTTGTAAAAACATTATATTTGAGTGGCTTTGTGAAAATATCCCCAACTTGATCTTGTGTCTTTACATACTTGACTTCAACTTCTTTGTTTGTAATGCAATCTCTTAGGTAATGAAATCTTGTGTCAATGTGTTTACTTCTATCATAAAAAAACTGGATTTTTAGCTAAGGCAATGGCTAATGAATTATCCACATAAATCTTTGTAGGCTTCTCTTGTGGCATTTAAAATTCTTTCAATAATCTTCTTAACTATATAGAATGACATACACATGATGTACTAGCTACATATCCAGGTTCACATGTTGATAAAGTGACTATAGATTGTTTTTTTTTTAACTCTATATGAATATTATGTCTCCGATGTAGAAAACAAAACTAGTAGTGTTCTTTCTATCATCCATATCTCTAGCCCAATCACTATCACCATAACCCACAAGGTCAAAGCTATTAGAGTATCTTTAAAACAAGCCAAAATCATCAATACCTTTGATATACTAAAAAATTCACTTCAAAGTTTTGAAATATGTCATGATTGGTGTCTTCATAAACATGCTCACAATCCCTACTCCAAAAAGAATATATGGATGGGTGCATGTCAAATATCTTAAACTCCCAACTAGGTTATTAAATGTTGAAAAGTTTATCTTTTCCCCTCCATCATCCTTTAACGTCTTCACTCCACACTTAACTAGAGTATTCACTTTTGCATAATCCTTCATCTTGAACTTCTTGAGAATCTCCTTTGCAAACTTTTCTTGGTTTATGAAGATTTTATAATCTCCTTGTTTGATCTTAATCCTTTAGTAGTATGTCATAAGACCAATATCCGTCATCTCAAACTCTTTGATCATTGCTTGTTTAAAGTCTCTAAACATCTTTGGACTATTTCCTATAAATATTAAGTTATTCACATACAAACATACAATAAGAGTATCACCACTCTCTTTGATCTTTACATAGATAACATATTCATGGGGGCATTTGACAAATCTATTCTTTAATAAATAGCCATTAATACAATTATATCAAGCCCTTGGGGCTTGCTTCAATCCATACAAGGCTTTGTTTAACTTTAATACCTTGTATTCATATTACTTCACTTCATAACCCATGGGTTGCTCAATGTAGATCCCCTCCTCAAGAAAACCATTAAGAAAAGCTAATTTGACATTCATTTGATAGATTCTTCATCCATGTTGAGCATTTGTGGCAATGGTTAATCAAATAGTCTTCAATCTAGCAACGGGAGCAAAAACCTCATCATAGTCAATCTCATGCTTTTAATTATTGCCTTTTTCCACTAACCTTGCCTTGTATCTCTCCACCTCTTCTTTTGCATTCTTCTTTTCTTTGTAGATCCACTTGACACCTATTGGTTTTTTCCCATTTGATCTAGGAACCAATTTCTATATGTCATTCTTCTTGATTGATGCAATCTCTTCATCCATATCAATTCTCCATTTTGCATCTTTTATTGTTTCTTGAAACACTATAGAATCACATAAATCAAGGTGAAAATAGTGTTACGTCATTATCAATAGGAGTGGTTACCTTATATAGCTCATCAAGACTACTAATCCTTCTTGGTGGACTCGATGGGCTACCACTACTTGAACTTCTACTAGAAGAAGAAGAATACAAAGTTAAAGATGACACCATTGGTAATTGTGAAGGTATAGCTTATTCTTCATGATTTTCATAGCTATCCTCTTATTCATCAAAAACCGGTAGAAAATTAAATTTCTCACCATCATCTACTTTCTAATCTCATAACCTTTCTCTAATAATTGTTCCAAACTCAATATATTGTTTTTTATAGTAAAGAGATAATAGACATCACCAATTAACTAATGACTTTTATTTTTTAATTTTATGATAATCATACCATTTTCTTTGTTGGAAACCTATGAATGATCTACGAATATGACATTACCTTTAATTGATTCATCAAGCTCCATAAACTCGTCTCTATCTCCACATATGTTATTGTTTGCACCATTGTATAGATACTATATGTTCTCTTTGGCTTGTATTCATTCATCATGAACTAGAAATAAAATGGCTTCTTCTATAACAAGATTGACATTCTCCTTAACCCTTCTAGTTGGATTCCAGCAATCCCTAGTATAATGACATATATTTTGACAATTATAGCATTTAACATTTGTTTTGTCAAACTTTGATTTTGGATTACCACTGTCAGTGTGAAAATCCGATAAATTATAATCCTAACAAAATAAATAAATTGAATAGATTAAATAAAAGGATTTTAGATATTTTGAAGGGATACGATAGAATAAAAAAGGAGGTGTTATGGTGTAAATTAAGTTAAAAAAAGAATTGTGGGATAAAAATAGAAATAAAAAGTAATAAGGGCCAATGTGTAAATACAAGAAAAATTAGACTATAAATGACTCATTTTTCTCTCTTTACTGGTGGTTTGAAACAAAGAGATGGAAGGATTTGTGTGATTTTTCTACTTGAATTCTTCTTGATTTTATCAATAAAAGTATGTAATTGGAGTGATTAACTTAGTTAAACAAATTAAGAGTGGTTACATGGCACCATAGAGTTCTCCAACCAGAAGGGCAACTGTTTTATGCGTTTGGTGTTCTTATGATGGAATTCCACAGGATGGGACGACTCCTGGATGCAGCCGATCACAAATTGAATAGGGAGTTTGCAAAGGATGGATTGGAGTGTTTACATCTTCTAGGGGTAGCCTGTTGCCATCCAAACCCACACCAAAGGCCCTCAATGAGAACTGTTTTGCAGGTTCTTTCAGGGGAAGCAGCTCTACTAGTATCTCCTGAAAGTCCTGCTATCATATGACTAGCTCTTCCTTCATCTTTAAAAGAGTCAGAATGCTCTCTCACTGGAAGCCAAATTTTCAGAAATCAGAGGAAGGTAAATGATTTGCCAAAGACCACTCAAAAAAATAGTAGTCTTCCTTATAACATAGTTATGCAATCCATCTTGTTGTTATGTTACTAGGTAGACAAGAAAAAGTTTCTTCTTTTTTTTTTAACTTTGAGAGAGGAAAGAATTTATTAATAAATAAAAAATTACCAGTCTCAAGCTTGATCTACCCATCGCAGATTTTTCTTCCACAAATTGTGAGCTCGGTTTTATAGCAATACAAATAACTTGTCAAGTATTCTCACAACTAACCTCCTTCCTGTGTGTTAAAATAATTAAGATGAAACACAAAAAAGGAGGCTAGAATTCTGAATGATCGGTATATTATGAGTGCAAAGTCTTAACCTAAATACAAATAAAGTATATATAGGTTAAACTGAAAGTATTATTCTACCCTTACTAAATAAGACTGCATAAATATTATTTAACATCTCCCCTCAAACTCACAATGCGACAGCTACAAGCATCGAAAGTTTGCCAACTAGAAAACGAAAACGAGAGATGGAATGCGCCTTAGTAAATAAATCTACAATCTGCAAGGAAGAAGGAACAAAAGGTAAAGCAATGGTGTCATGCTTGAGATGATAACGAGTAAGATGACAATCGATCTCAATGTGCTTAGTTCACTCATGAAAAACCAAGTTGTGAACAATCTGAATAGAACTCTGGTTGTTACAATACATAGGAGTAGGATGAGAAAAGGAAACTCTCATATCAGCAAGTAACCAACATAACCAAATAATTTCTTTGGTAGTAGATGTCACGGCATGATATTCTGCTTCGGTGGATGATTGAGAAACAATAGATTGTTTCTTGCTCTTCCAAGAAATAAGAGAATCACCTAAAAAGATACAGAACCCGGTAACAGACTTACGATCTGTGGGATCACTACCATGATCAGCATCAGAGTATGCACGTAACTCCAAGAAAGAGGTGGATGAAAGTAAAAGACTCTAAAAAACTGTACCCCAAAGATATCGCAGAATACAAAAAACAGCTGCCTAGTGAACAGTACTAGGAGAAACAACAAACTGACTAACAACAAGAACATCATATGCAATATATGGACGAGTAATGGTGAGATATATCAAACTCCTAACAATAGTGCAGTATAAAGTAGGATCTATCAAAGGTAAACCATCAGAAGAAGAGTACCTCGCGTTGACCTCAATAAGAGTATCTACAGTCTTGTTATCAGTAAGTCTAGACCGCTCAAAAATATCTACAACATATTTTGACTGAGAAAGAAGGTAACCTCTAGGTGAGTATGCTACCTCAATACCCAGAAAATATCAAAGATAACCCAAATCCTTCATTTTAAATCGTCTAGCCAACTCTGTCTTCAAGACTGAAATACCATCAATGTCATCACCAGTAATAATCATGTCATCAACATATAAAGATAGAATGATACGACCTGCATCAGTGCACTTAATAAAAAAAGCAGAATCATGACTGCTAGAAACAAAGCCAAGAGACGAGATCACAATAAAGAATTTCTCAAACCAAGCACGGGGTGCTTGTTTGAGACCATATAATGCTTTCTTAAGCTTACAAACATATCTAGAGTCATGTGAAATACCAGGAGGGAGTGCCATATAAACTTCTTCTTGAAGATCTCCATTCAAGAAGGCATTTTTAACATCAAGCTAAGAAATATACCACTGACGAATCGAAGCTACAACAATAAGAGTATGAATAGTAGTTATTTTTGCAACCGGGACAAATGTCTTCTCATAGTCCATACCATACTGTTGAGAGTATCCTTTTGCAATCAACCTAGCTTTGTATTGCTCATAGACCCATCAGAATTAGTCTTGATCTTATACACACAACGACAACCAATAACACTCTTACCATGAGGTAGAGGAACCAGATCCTAAGTATTTGTCTTATGCAAAGCAGAAAGTTCCTCATCCAGAGCTTGCTGCCAAAGTAGATCAAGAATTGCCTCTTTATAGGAAGAGGGCTCAAAAAGAGACAATGAATCGAAGTTAAAAAGGAAGTAAATGATGAAGAATAATAAGAATAAGCAAAATCTAGTAGTTTTGTGGACTTATGATTGCGAATGGACTGGCGTAGAGGTGGATCCACAATCTCAGATGAAGCTTGAGGGACTGTAAATGAGAATGGAGCTTCAAGTGTGCCAGAGAGTAAAGTACCAGTACCTGCAGAGTTATGAGTACAAATTGATCGAACATGGGGAGAGGTATCATTACCAGAATCCTCAGAAGAGGAATTTATATGAATAAGATCAGTTTTAGTCAGACTATGAGTAGTGGATGGAATAGAAAAAAAAGGTATATGCTCAAGGAAGACAACATGACGAGACACATAAAGTTTCTGAGTTATTGGATCATAACAATGATACCCCTTTTTACCTTCACCATAACCCAGAAAGACACAAATAGCGGATCGAGAGGATAGCTTACTACATTCTACATGAGGATGAAGAACGAAACAAGTACAACCAAAGACTCTAAATGACGAATAATCAGGGACATACCCATGTAACTTTTCAAAAGGAGATAGACCCGAACTATGAGAAGATGGAATCGTATTAATCAAACTTACAACAGTAAGAACAGCTTCTCCCCAAAACTCATCAGGAACAAAAGTAGACAACAAGAGAGAACGAGTAGTTTCAACAATGTGCCTATGTTTTGTTTTAGCAACACCACTTTGCTCAGGAGTATCTGTACATGAAGTTTGGTGGATGGTTCCATCTAAGGCAAGCAATTGGCAAAATTTATTAGAGGTGTATTCCCCACCTAAATCACACATAAAGCATTTGATCACAACAGAATGTTGACTTTTGATAAGAGCTCGAAAAGCTGCATATATCTCAAAGAATTCAGAACGATGTTTCATTAAATAAACCCAATAATAACGAGTATGATCATTCTGATTTGGTACATCAGAATGAACCAAATTAAATGGTGAAGAAAAAACAGAAATACTTCGATTAAAAGGTAAAGCAGAAAATTTTGTCAGTTTACATCCACTACAATCATAAATGTCATAAGTTTTCAAATTTCCTAAAGCTCCTGTGGATGCCAAAAATCTCAAACGAGAAGACAAAACATGACCTAGACAGGAATGCCATAAATAAAAACTAGAAGATGAAAGACTCAAACAAAAGGAAGACAAATCAACAGTAGTAGTAGCAGCGGTAGTAGCAGCAACTGGCATTTTTAACTCATAAAAAATATATAGTCCATTCTTCCTACAGTTTGTCCCAATCAGCTTCTGAGACTGCAGATCCTGTACACAACAAAAAGAACCAGAAAACATAACTAAATAATCACCAGAATCACATATTTAACCAACAGATGCAAGATTCAATTTGAGTTTTGGAATAAGATAAACATTAAGGAGAGACAAGTGAGGTGTGACAACAGAACCAACACCTGCTAAAGGTATAGGAGTGTCATCAGCAGTCATAACAGGAATGGAGGACAAAGGGGACACAAAGGTAAAAGATGAAGAATCTGGAGACATATGATAGGAAGCACCAGAATCCAAGACCCATTCAGAGTGTGACATACCTGAGGAATTATAAGGCAACTGACCTATGGAAGAAAAAACGGACATTGTTTGTGGCTGCAAGGAGAGAAACTTCTGAAATTGCTCAGCCAAAGTATTAGGATTGGTAATAGAGCCTAGGGAAGCTACTACTGCGATATTGTGGTGTGGTGGTTTATAACCCTGAGGTAGTCTATGAGCATTAAATTGTGACTGGCTGCCAGACTTTCAAGCTTGATTCTGATATCTCAACTTAGGACACTGAGCCTTCCAATGATCTTTCTGCTTACAGAAACTACACTCATCGAAGCCAACCCTTGTGTAGGACTTGTTCTGATGATTAGAGAATGGCTTAGAAGGTACTGCTAGTACCGAAGGATTTAAAGAAGAAAGGATTCCCTTTTCAGAATAAGATTGAAGACGTATTTCTTCAACCAATAACTCACTGACAACAGAGTCAATAGAAGGCAGTGGAGAACCATGTAGAATTAAACCTCTAGTCCTTCGAAATCACTGTGAAGTGCTGTTAAAAACTGTACCAATCGTTGCTACTCTCTACACTCAATATAGGCACCACATGCCTTTAATTCTGCCGATTTTGTAAGAGCTAATTGATCTCAAATATCTATCATGGCAAAAAAGAACTCCTGAATACTCATATTCTTCTAGAGAAGAGCTCGTATGTCATTCTCTAACTAATACTGTTTTGCAAAATTTGATTGCATGAATAACCGTTGCAGATGATCCCAAACCTCCTTTGCTGTCTCATACTTTGCCAACTGTGTGCCTATAGAATGTTCAACAGAATTATTGATCCAAGTAATGATCTTTGCATTGTTTGCTTCCCATGCATCTATCGAAGCAATATCTCCTTCTTCAGTATTCTTAGGTACCACATAAGTTCCACTAACATATCTCCACATCTTCTTACCCTTAAGAAAATTTCTCATTATATAGCTCCAATACAAATAGTTCTTCCCATCCAACCTCACACTCACAGACTGAAGCGAATCATCTCTTTCAGTAGTCATAATCAACAATCACGAAGAACCAAAATGCAAAAGCAGCGGAAAACAAAATACCAAATTGCAAAAACTGAACAGAGATTACAGAACTAAACAAATATCTTCTCAAAATTATACGATTACTCCAAAACACAAAACAAATTTGCAAAAACTGAACGCAAATACTAAATTAAAGAAGTTTAAGGGAAGAAGAAATAGCAAAATAATTGCAGAAACTGATGAAATATCAAATTTTGCAGAAGCGGAAGATAAAATATCACTCCAAAAATTTTTGCAAAAGCGCTGCCCCTGCAAACCCCCAGCCAACTCACCGTAGAGTTGGATCCGCGAAGTTGTGTTCGGGATTAAGTCTCATTCCATAAAACCAGCTCTGATACCATGTTAAAATAATTAAGATGAAAGACAAAAAAGGAGGCTAGAATTCTGAATGATCTGTATATTATGAGTGCATAGTCTTAACCTAAATACAAATGAAGTATTTATGGGTTAAACTAAAAGTATTATTCTACCCTTACTAAATAAGATTACATAAATATTATTTAACACCGTGAATGTAATGTCTGCGACAGTGGTTGCTTTTCCATAACTTCAGACTTAAATGTGCTTCGATTCCATTTCCAGAAGCCTGTCTCGGAGCAAGCTATTTGCTACGTTAAGAAAACATTAATCACATCCCTTCAGCCTACCTTTTTCTCATAACATAGATGATTTCTGAAATTTTATTTTATGGGAAGAGCAAGAAACTAGAGTTGGCTTGGTATATTAATGACGCACAACTGATGGGTTTATATACCAAAAAGACATGACAATGCTCGTGAAACATGCTAAATAGCCAATCTAACAAAAATAGTTGTAACTGTCAATAGTTTCTACAAACCCAGGTTTATAAGAGATTGACTAGCTATAACTAGCTAAGATTGGGAAGCCTCTCAAATTAGGCTCAAAAGATGTTTATTAATTTTTTTATTATTTTCAGTTTTTAATTATTTTTTAAGTTAATTTTAGTTTTCTTTTTTTTCATACATAGATTAGGTTGGTTTTGCTAGCTGTTGGTGTGTTATTTTTCAAGTTAGTTTTATAATTTATTGAATTTCATAACAGATTAAACAAAATTTACTTACAATTTAGAGTTGTAACCTATAACTTAAAAAACCCTGAATTGGTCCATTGGTATCAAAGCAAGTTGATCTCTTTGATGAATAAAGATAATATCATCATCTTCCCACCTTACGATGCAAAGGTGGAGGCCATTTAGAATGTTATGATAAGATTAGAGTGCAGATATTATTATGCTTATAGAGTCAAGGAATACAGCAATGAAGGCTAAGATGTTGTTGAAAAAAATGGTTAGTAGTGGTAGCAAATTTAATCCTTCCAAGAGGTCAAGAACAACGCAAGTAAATTCAATATTGCTGGTAATGAAAAGGCAGTTCAAACATCATAATAACCACCTATCAAATAAAATGATATTAAGTTTGACAGAACTCTAGGAAGGAAAGTTGAAGCAAATAAGCAAAACAACCCCCACATCAAACTAATTATAGGTTAATGCTTTCAATAGGAGTAAGGAAGGCATCGTTTCAGTGATTATAGAATATAGAAATCAATCAACATGATCAAGAGGTAGTACGTGTAAGAACATTCTAAAGTTTAAGACGAGTTGTGTAAGCCTGACAAAGATGATGAGGAAGATCTGTATAAATATGATGACTAGGCTTAGGCCTACATGTTTTAGAAGATGTTATTAATGCCAAAGGTTTTGAAGGATTCACAGCAAAATAAGTTATCTCACAACGGATACACCATAAATAATAACATGTTTGACTTAATTATTGATAATGGTAGTTGTGAAACTGTTATTGGCAACCATATCGTTGATAAATTAAAATTGCCACTATAACCACAATGTTGTAAAGTAACTCGATTTCGAGCCACCATTTTGATCAAATTTTAAAAAAGAACATAAAAATAAAAAATTTTAATAAAATGTATTCTCGATGTAATTAGGCTAATTCTCGATCATTTCATGATTTCCAACCTTTTCATTTATCATTTTGCATGTTAACAATTTTTTTAGAATTAGGGAAAAAATCTAAAAAATATTTAATGAGCATAGTGATAATTAAAGAGAGGATATGAGAATAATGTGAAAATTGCAAACCCCCTTTCTAAGCAACTAAAAAAAAAAGATGATAATAAATAAAAAGAAAAGGAAAAGGAAAGAAAAGAGGAGAAGGGTGTGGAGATTTGTAGAAGGTGAAAAAAGAGAATATGAAAAGAAAGATATATAGGTTTTAGATGAATAGGATGGCGGGGGAGAGCAAAAATATTAAGGTGAAAGAAAGCATAAATTGATAATCAATGACTGAATTGGAAAGGGAGCTAAACTTCAAAACCTGACATTGGTTTAATCAGGGATAAAATTGTATGTAATTGAAAATTTGAAGGCAATTACATGTAAAATTAAAAAAAAAATAAGAGATTAGGAATTAAATTTAATTTTAGACAAATCACAAATTAAAAACCCTAATCTTTTGTATTTAACCTAGACAACATGTCATGTAGTTTATATTCAAAACACATTTTTATGGATAATTTTGGGTCGATCGAGTTGGCATCTTCAAACGAATGAATATGAAGTTACAAGCCTTCAAATTGAGCAAGTTTGGATCCAAATGAAAGTTATACACCTCCTATACCAACTTCAAGATCTTCAATGATGTTTGCATCGTAGTTGCTCCAGCAAAATCTCATAAGTGATCAACTCAATCTGCCTTAACTGCGATACCCATTGTACAAAAACCACTATTTTTTTATATGCTCACACTTGATAGTTCTTAAATGGGTTCTCATCACTAGTTGGAAATAATTTCCATAAGATCATAAGACCGAAAACAACTATTTGGCCTTCAAGTTTAGCAAAATCACCAAAATCTCCAAAACCAAGTTTGTTACAAAATCATCATTGCAACACCAACAAAGTACAGAGCTTCCAACTTTTAAAACCTACCCAAAACCCTCCAATTTTTATCGGAGGGTCAAGTATTCATCAATCATGATCAATCCTTGATCGAGTCAATCAAGAAATCCTAGTAAAAACCTATAAATACCCACTGAAGATCCAGAAAAGAAGAGCAAAGAAAAAAATAGGGAGAAAAAAAATGGAGAAAAATCTTAAAAGAGGAACCCTAAATGTGAAGGTTCAAGAGCCTAGTACAAGGATTTCTTCAACTTTGAGAGAAAGTAGCAAGTTTGGAAAAATAAAAAAAGAATAAAAACCTTAATTTAATCTTGTAGATGATGTTCATGAGGCATATTTGTAGCATGTTCATGTATGATGATGTTTCTAAGCATTTTTGGTGTTGTATTGGTTTTGGTTTTGGTTTCAATTAATACATAAAAAGAGTTGTTTTATTGTTTAAATGTTGCTTTGAGTTGGTTGTTGATGTTTCTAAATACTTAGATGGTATTTATTGGATTGATTTTGATGAGGGAAAAAAGTTGTTTTAAAATCTACCAAATATGACAGTAAGGTTTGTGATTTTTTTTTTTTTTGTTGGCTAATACAGGTTCTTCCATTATGGTTTTGGTTAAGGCCTATTGGATGTTAAAATATCAGTTTTGAGCTTTAAATTCTCGAGTTTGTTTTTTGTTTTAGTTTGACAATTTTTTGTTACTTGTTTTGATTTGAGTATGTGTAAATGTGGTGGTGTGATTTGTGTGAACCAAGAAAGCATGATTTTGGAGCTTAAAATGTGTTTTCTAGATTTCTTGGAAAATTTCTAGGCAATGTTATTCACAAGAACATTCCCTTAGCTGCATGTTTTAGACCCATTTTAATCCTAATTTTTGCATTAGCATCTTCATATGATATGATTAATTAATAATCGAGGGTTTATTTGTATCAATAACCTTTAATGCTAGGGTTTGTTTTTTCAAACCAAACTCATTTTGATTAAATCATGTTGATTTATGGATAATCGATATGAATAAAAGCTAGATTATCGGTTAGTGATTGATTTCCAACATGCCTATCTCCTTGGATTGTTTGTAACTAGTCTGTTTGATTCATGTTGTTGGGCATGTTCTTCATTTGTTCTTCGTGTTCTTAGTTTTTTCTCGGTTTTGATCGAAAGCCTTTGAGATTTTGTGTTTTCAGCAAGCTTGATTCGTTTTAAGTTTTGGTTTTGGTTTCTTTTTCGATCAAACCAATGGTTTTTTTTTTTCAGTTTACGATCAAACTAAGGATTTCAGGTCAACCTGATTGGGTTAAATTTAGGTCAGATGGGTAAGGCCTTGTTTGGTTCTCAATCATTTTTCTAAAGGAATTTCTTATAATGATAAAATTACCCCTAATTTTTTGCTAATGACTTGGGTAACCTGGTCATCCATCTCAAGCAACATTATCGTAAATTCTCCTGGTTGTCTAGAGTTAGCAAAAACACACTTGATCATATGATATTGTGTTTTATTCCTTATCCTAAAGAGCCCTAAGTAACCTTACTTATACCTTACTTATCCCCTAAGGTGTGAAGCCTTTTTGGGGATAATCTTGTCCCCTCTCCTAATAGAGAAGGGTTAAGTAGAATCACATTTTAGTATTTGGCCTATTTTAATGGCAGTTAACCCCTAGTGAATGATTTTAGTTTCAAGTTTGAAACTGAAATCTCCCTCAGATGATACAATCTTCTTACCCTTTCTAGAACACATTTTTTATAAGAATAAAATGTAAAAGGAAGAACAAAATAGAATTTTTTTGTGTTTACCTAGAAAAGACTTTTTTTCATATGATAGTGAAACTTGATCTTCTCTTATAGGACTTTTATTGCAGAAAGTTTAGATAAAGTTATTTGCAAAAGTAAAAAACTTATGGCATAGAAGAAAGAGGGTTTATATAAGCCACCGCCTCTCATTCCTGCCGATAAATGAAAGATATGTGGCTCCATTCCATAACTCTAGGAAGGCTAAACACCTATTACTTTAATTACACGTTGTTGAATGGTTTTTTCAAAGAGATTTGGGACAACCCCCCTAACAGCATTTGTAATCAATCTAGGGAGCTACCAAATTTATAGGGATGACAAGACGAATCTCATCAATTGTCTCTCAAAAGGTTTTTTTTTTTAATCTTTTCACATGGAATGCATAAAGACTTGAGGGGGAATTGATGAATCAATATTTTTTATGCATTGTAAAAAAGCCTAAGCCCTTGTTTAAAAAGGTCCATTAATAAGGAGGTAACCCATTGACAGGTGAGTGAG
>Ga0325414_1005454_pt1 | contig 13448 bp, 3 predicted proteins | sample PopdelMetagenome_8_FD_206183 | JGI IMG/M metagenome (GOLD analysis project Ga0325414, IMG submission 206183) | Populus deltoides microbial communities from Bellville, Georgia, United States - Leaf-PdKOR-R3 | ecosystem: Host-associated > Plants > Phyllosphere > Phylloplane/Leaf | place: USA...
TGCTTTGTTTCTCACCTGAATTAATATTTAATTATATATAGTAGTGTGGTGCTAAAACAAATGAAGACAAAAAAAGGTCTTATTCCGCAATTCGACAACCATTCATGTAATTACTGATTTTCTTACCAAAAAGAAAAAAGTAATCCAAGAGATCTATGAAATATTTATTTTTGTATTTTAAAAATATTTTTAAAATATTTCATTTTTTTAAAATTTATTTTTTATATTATTTTAATGTGTTGATGTCAAAAATTATTTTTAAAAAATAAAAAAAATATTATTTTAATGTATTTACAAGTAAAAAATACTTTATAAAATAATTATTATTATATTTTCAAATACCTCAATCTTATAATGTCTACAAAATTTGTTGCCATAAATATATTTTATACTCAAATGACATTTATGGCTTTTAAAAAAAAAATTGCAAGGATATTTTATCTTTTTCGTCCAGTTAATTAATTATAAATTTATGGGGTTTTTTTTTTCGTCCATTTAATTGATAGTAATAACATCATTTCACATTCAATTTATATTATTTTATTTAGAAAAGTTGTTGGAACACAAAATATATTTCCACCATCTCATTTGATTCTTCATCATATTCTCTTTATTTTTGGGTGGCACATAGTTATTGATTTATCGCCAGTAAATCTTTCTTTTTTTATCATTCATTTATCTATCCCGAATAATGAACTCTAGTTCTTATTTTTATTGGTGTTTCAGATTTTATCCTTTTAGTTTTGATTTTTGTCATTTTTTTTTTGTTTATTTTTTTTCAATTTAGTCTTTCAATCCTAATTTTTCATATATAATGTTTTTCAATTTGGTTTTTTTTCTTTTGATATTTTTTTCGTAGCTCTTTTGTCAAGTTTTAGAGCATGTTTGGGAACGCGGTGCAAATTGCATCCCCAAAAAAAATTTTAATTTTTTTTGTACTTAAAACGAATTGTTTTTTGTGTTTTCATATCGTTTTGATGTGCTGATGTCAAAAATAATTTTAAAAAAAACTTTATTTTGATGCATTTCTAAGCGAAAAACACTTTAAACCATCATCGTTACCACAATCTCAAACAGACCCTAATATAACTATCACCACCACTACACCACCACCACCACCAATAATAATAATAATAATAATAATATTCTTACATTATTAAAATAATGTCTGTTCCCTTTGCCTTCTGTTTAGCAAGCTTGTCTTGCTTTTGATTTGGTCAAGGGACTTTGTTCCCTTTTCCTTGTATTGCTGGTCTCCAGCGCCTTTTTGATCTATAATATTCTTACATTTGATAAAAAAAAAATAATAATAATAATAGTGAGATGATGATGATGATGATGATGATACTTGCCTCATGGAAAGTTAAAAACATCCAATATAATTTAAAAATAATCATTATTTATAAAAATGTTAAATAAGCAAAAACAAACGACATAGTAAGTGTATTAATTAAAAACAAGCTTAAAAAAGACATAAAAAGGTATTAATTGAAAAAAAAATATGCCAACAATGGAAAAGTCTGGACTCGCACGCTTGGGCCTACGTTTTCTTTTCTTTTTTAAAGAGGCAGACAACATGTCGCCCGTTGTGGAAGACGAAGTGTCGTCTGCCAGCCCAGATTTTGATCACCATTGTTGTGGCTGGAAAATTAAGCCTATAAGTTTTTTTACCCAAAAAACACCTTACAAACATCATTAGAACACTAAAAAACAAACCTATCAACCCATTAAAGCCTAAAAATGACCTAAACCACTAAATCAAACTTGAAAACAAATATTGCATCCCTAACCTAGATTTGGTTTTCTAGGCTATATTAAAGCTTAAAACAACTACCATTTAACTTCCCTCACCTAGTAAAACATGTTAAGACCAATTTTAACCTGTGTGGTAATCAAAATCGTCTCTAACAAAGAGCTTTCTCTCTTTACAGGAATCTAACGACTTCTTTTTCTTCTCATATGAAACAAATGAATGAAAAATAAGAAAAATAAAGTTTGATATCAAAATGTTATTTTTTAAAATTAAAGTGATCGGTCACCTTATAGCAAAAAAAAGTTGGGGGACTAAAATGTTCTTCACAAGTAAATTTGAAAGCATAATCTATGTTACCCGTGTTTTTCACTTTAATCTTCTATTTTTCAATTCAACCCTCTCTCCACACATATATATATAAAAAAAAACATTGGGTGCTAATTTTGGCTCAAAAGATCTCAATTGTGCGAAGAAAAAGTTTGAGAATTAAATTGAAGATTTTGAAAAAAAAATCACAACTTTAATCCACAGTGATTTGTGAGAGTGAACAATGATTTTATGCATAGTAAAAACACCACAAACTTTAGTTTTTGTTAGTAGTAGTAGTAATTCATCATTCAACATTAGACTTGTTTTGGGATTGACTTTCATTGTTTTTTCATGTAAGGTATTTTCAATCTAATAACCTAGGTTTGAGTTTGAAAAAGTTGATGTTTTTTTCATGTATGATAATAATAGTGATAATTCATCATTAAATGTTAGACTTGTTGGGGATGAGTTTCATTATTTTTTCATGTATGGTATTTCCGATCTAATGATCCGAGTTATGAGTTTAAAAAGTTGATGTGGCATGATGACCTCTTTTTTTTGTCTTATTATTTTATTTTCAATTTCATCACTCAATATTAATTTAAAATAAAAATAAAAAAGGCTTTGTGTTTTTTTTTTAAAAACAAATTATCGGGTTAACCCGATCTCATAACTTTGATCACGAGTTTTGCAGGTTAACATAAGGTGACTTGACCCTTATCACTCAACTTGCATATTTATCATGCTACCTTGGATTGACTCTACCCTAAATTATTGTCTATTTTTTCATCCAATTACATTTAGAGGCTTTTTTTTTCCGGTTATCGTTGTATTTTGTTTTATATTTTGTACGTTTACTATGGATTTTTTTTTATCATTTAATTAAAATAAAACCAACTTATTATACTCATTAGGGCTATAACTTGAGTAATTTATTTTTCTTATTTATTTAAAATGCACTTACAGTGCCTAGATATCACTTTTTGTACAGGAAAAAATACAGAGTTGCGGTGTAGTGAATGCTTATATCTAGTGCAGTTTATAGTGGTAAATGATAGGTTTTGCATTTTAACAAAACGTTTCCGGTAATGTTGCGCAAGAAGTTTTTTAAAAGTGTTTTTCAATGTAAAATATATTAAAATAATAGTTTTTAGATTTTTTTTTATTTTAACATTAATACATTAAAATTATAGAAAAACACCTAAAAAACAATCAATGTTTTTTCAAATGAAAAAAAAATTGAAAAACACATGTTATAAGAGACCGCAGCTTCTGTTTCATTTTCCAACCACAAAGAAAAAATAGTTTAGTTACAATGCGTTTGTTTTTGTGTTTAAAAAACGCTTTTAATATTTTTTTTTGCTTCAAATTATTTTTTTATGATTTTGAATTGTTTTGATGTGTTAATGTCAGAAATAAATTTTAAAAAATAAAAAAATATATTATTTTAATATATTTCCAAGCAAAAAATACTTTAAAAAACAACTATCACCACAATCTTAAACACTACAATAGCCAAATAGCTTCTGCCTTTTGCACTAAACCCCATATTTAATTGGGTTTCAAATTTTAGTTTTCTAAAAGGTAAAATAATTTTTTTATTCATAAAAATATATTTTTTCTTTATTTCACAAGTAAACATACATCTCATAATAATTTTAACCAAATATAAAATTTTTTAAAACATATATTTTTTAAAATTATAATTAAAAATATTTTTTAAAAACTTATTTTTTCACCGCAAAGATTTCTACACTGTCAAAAACACTAAATAACTCTGCACCCAATTTTTTTTTCAAAAAGTAAAAGGAGAACAGAAAATCATGCAATCCTATCACACAATTAAAAGTTATTTATAGCTGGTTTATTTTTGTATTTTAAAAATATTTTAAAAAATATTAAATTTTTTAATTTTAAAATATATTTTTTAATATTTTTATGTAAAAATAAAATTATTTAAAAAAAAACAAGTGAAAGATAAAGCATTCATTAATTTTTTTTTTGGTAGAGTGCTATCTAACGAAGTCAAGTCATTTGCAACGCGCTTCTCGATGCCATTTATCAGTAATTGGTATCTAAGCAAGAAGAAGAAGAAGTGATTTTCCTCAAGTTGACATCTTTACAATCAAAGCCACATCCACAAGCCGAGCATTCATCAAAATTTCTCACAGGAAAATCAGCAGAAGCAATCCCCACAGAAAATTCGAGCTCATCTACATCACGGATCACTTCAGCAATACTCAGCCACAAAATGAGCACCTTCACTTGGATCCCACTTAATTTTGAGAGCTTGTCTTTGGCTATCACGCCCTCAATCGTAGACTTGTACTTGTAATTAATTCAATATTACTTCCATATTTTGACATGTATTTAAAAGTAGACTGCGTAGGCAAATAACATCAATCGAAGAGGGGGTGAATTTGTTTACAATGAAATTTTTTTTCAGAATCAATTTTGAGTTATCCATTTTAATGCAACCTTGCAAGTTCTAGGGTGTTTGTTTCATGAACCAATAAAATATGCATTCAACAGAAAAGGAAGGAGAAGAGTAGAAATCGCACACAGTATTTTATCCACTGTCGTCACAGATGGCCCTGGATTTTCACTACTTGATGGATTTGTGTGTTTGATGTTACAGATCTTTTGTTCTTGCAATCTTGCAGGTTCAACCTCTTCTATGATTGATTCTTCACTCAAATCTTTCTATTAAAAGCAATAGTTCTTTCATTCTTTCCTATGTTTTGTTCTTGTTCTATCATTTTGTAGTTTTCACAAGCACATGGTGTAGTTTTCACAATCTTATTTTTCCTCTGACTTGGGCTGTTAATAAATCTTCCTTGGCCTTTTGCATGAATTTTCCACTGAAGTTACACAAGTCACGAACAAATCAGTTTTTATTAGTAATTATCTTATGGTTTGTAACAATCAAAATCACAGGACTACAGACTGATGATGAGCTTTGCTTGGCCTAAGTTTCGTACTTCGTCTAGATCGACATGGTTGTTATGACAAGGCCAGTTTTCATATCTAGTTTTTTTATGTCTTAGAAAGATTAACGTAGTAAGCGCAGAGAGAAAGACTCAATTTGTAAGGAAATGACTGAGTTTTAGGGATAAAATGATCTTTTTATTAGGTTCAATTGAAATTACCAATTTGTTTGGAGATAATAATAATAAAAAAAAAACCTAAACCTCATTAGTTTTTCACTATGGAGCAAGACTCAAAGTAATATGAATTGCTACAATGCACTGTGTTTTTTGTCTTCCATATTTGTAAGGAAAGGAATGAGTTATGAGACGCGTGCGGCTCCTCCTGCCACCAAACACTACCTTTCATGGCAATGTTTGAAGTGGCGTATTGAGAGCCTTCCAATGATGGTGAGCATGACGACGGAGGACAAATGTTGTAGCTCCATATACTTTTTTTCTCCTCCCTCCTTTTCTCTCTCATCTTTTAGGTAAAGTATACAAGCTTCTTTAATTTTGTTTATTCATACAATCTGCTCTTATTTTTTTGATTTTTATCTAATTTTTTTTATTATAAATTATTTTTTTTTTAATTTCATCATTTATTATTTAATTTCATTTAGTTTTTATTTTAAATTTAGTCATCATTCTTTTAATTGCTATTTATTTTATTTTTAGCCTTTTCATAATTCTATTTTTTCAATTTTATCCCTCAACATTAAGGATTGCAATTTAATCTGAAACCAATAAATGCCATCTTAACCCACCCCAAATTGGTTGATGTTTTATGAATGGTTTACCTTTCTTAATGAATAATGAATAGGATATAAATATTATTAAAGCATACTTGGAACCACTCAAATCTAAACCAAAATATATATTAATATTATACAAATATATTTGTAGAACATTTTTATTATTGACATAAAACACACATATATGTATAATATTTATTATTTTATAGTTTAATAATTTGACACACACTTCAAATTTATATATTTGTAAATTTATTTCTTATTTAATACTAAATAGTTTTTAGATAATATAAACACATAGAAGTTAATTATTTCATCCCCCAATGTTATGAAAGACGATTTAATCAAAACTTGATGGACACCAACCCGAATGGATCAGTATTTGTTTTATGGTTACCTTGTTCAACAAATAATGAATAGAGTATGGATATTATCAAAACCGACCCGAAACCCGCTCAAACTTAACATGAAATGTCTATCTATATTATATAGATATATTTGTTGAACATTTTTTTTAATGCAATATGATATATTTATATTTTAATATTGATATAAAATTATAATTTAATACACACTTCATATATATAAATTTATTTTTTTATTGAATAATAAATATTAATAGTCATATGATTGATATACATATGGTACCCAAAATTCGATCTATAATTTAGGGATATCTATATTTTTTATCCAATAATTTAGCTACTTTTTTTTTTTTTTGGGAAGTCAATGACTATGAAAGAATAATAACACATTCCAATGCCTCTAAAGAAGATTGCTAAGTGCCTTACAAACAGCACATTCGTTCACAATGATGCGAGGACTTTGCCCAATACCAACAATAATGGTGACAACGTCGAACTTCTCGATTTTGACTAAATAAACCTTAAATGTCTTTGTGCGCATTTTAATGTTAATTTCTGTATTTCTAAAACATAATGTCAAATAATATTTTTTTTATTTTTTATTTTTAAAATATTATTATAAAAAAATTTTAATTTTAAAATTACTCAACTTAAGTATTTATAAATAAAATAGTTATTATTATATTTTTAAAACTTAACCCAACTCAGGATAAGGCATGGATGGGCTAGTCAAGTTGATCTGGGTCAAATCAAGTTATCCTCTAATTTTTTTTAAATAATCAAAATGATGTTTTTTTTATCAAAAATATTTTAATGAAAGTTAGCAGGTTTTTTATCCAAGTTACACTCGAGTCTTACCCCAGGTTGACTCGTGATTTTTTTCAAGTCAAGTTGGATCAATCATTTCTCTATTTTTTCTTAAACCGGACTAATCTAAATTGTGGGTTGGCTGGGTCCTGAGTCGACCTGTCAGGTTATTCTAGGTTTTATAACTAGCGTTATTATACTATTATTAATTTAACACTCAATATACACTATTGTAAAAAAAAAATCTAATTATTTTTAAAATATGTATGTTTGATAGTAATACATATTAAAGATAAAATAAAAAAATTTATATTTTATTTTGTCTTGTCCATCAGCAACCAAACATGATGTAGAGAGAGTTAATATGTCCTGTATACCACTATCAAACATAATCCTAACTTCATCTTTTATTTTGTTTTATCTCTACAGTTTTCATCTCTTTTGTTATGAGATAGTAACAAAATAATACCTTAAAAATAATATCTGATTTCTAACAACAAAAATAAAAGAATTTTTATTTGATAAATTAACTAGATATTTTGTATTTTTTATTTGATATTAATGAATATTTTAAAATTACTTATCCTTCAATCAAAAGTAAATTTCTTTCTTAAAACATTTTGCATTTGATCTTGTATATGACTCCACTGTATTCTCGTTAGCTGGAGGTTTCATTTTCTTATTTTTCTTTTTAATATTTCTTATTAATGATCTATATTATGTGAAATTGATGGCTAGGATTTTCAAATGGTCAAAATCCGTTAAAAGTCTAACTAAAAGAAATAAAGAATATAAAGTTAAACTAATTAAAAAATTTCTAAAATTGTGTCTCTAAAATTGTAATTGGTTTGAATAAAAAAATAAATTTTAGTTTATCAAATAGAGAGCATTAACTCAACATCAAAACATATTCTTAACATGAAGAGAGTTCTATATAAAACAAACTGAAATAGAACATCAATTCCAATAAATTTTATTTTATCAAATAGAGCATTAACTCAACATCAAAACATATTCTTAACATTACGAGATCCCAATATAAAACAAACTAAAATAAAATATCAATTCCAATCCCAAGGTGACTTAATGTGAAAAGATTAAATTGAAGATAAAAAAGTTAAGTGACAAAAAAATTAAAAAAAAAAAAAACATTGTAGGTAACTATTGCATCTCACGTTGGATTGTGTCTTCCTTCTATGTTGCATTTCCAAAAAAATTTAATATCTTTTTCTTCTCGCATTGCCTCACCTGTTCATGATTCCAAACACTATTTCATCATTTGCCGAGGGTTAATTTTGCGAAACCAAATTGCAATTGTTAAATTGAAAAAAAAAAGGACCAATATGTGAATGAAAAAATAAGTACAGTACCAATAAAAAAATAAGGATGAAATAAAAAGAGATTTCAGGAGGTAAAATAATTTGAAAGACCCAATTAAGAAAAAAGGATGCATGTATTAAAAAAAAAACTTGTAGTGATTCATTATTTATATGAACAATATTTCCACCCCAAGTTTTTTAATGTATAGTATAATATTAGTTTTTGTCTTGTGTTACATTACATGTCAAATAAAAATTCTTTAAACATAAAAAAAATTGTCTAGATAGCAATGAGCTATTTGGTAAAGTTTGGTTACTATTTTGGAGTAGATGAAATTGAGATGGTGAGGATAAAAATGTGTTTTGTTGATGAAATATAAATAAAGATATAAAAATAAATATATCCTTATACTAATTTTTGATTGAATTTCTTTTCTTTCAAAACAAGAGATACAAAAAGATATGTCTTTAGAAAGAATATTTATTATTTTTATCCGTAAAATATTCATGTAAAAAACTCTTAATTCCAAACTTGTACAACTAAAACATGGAAGGATAAAAATAATAATTATTATGGTTTTAAAACTCTACCTAAGAGTTAGCCCTGAACAAGGCTCAAGTCACGAATTGGAAGTGTCAACCCAGGTTATTCCCAATTATTTTTTTTTAAATGATGTTGTTTTAACCAAAAAGATTTTTCTAAAAAAAAAAGTTAACCAATTCTTTACTCGAGTTTTAACTAGGTCATGGAACGACCTGGGTTTTTATTGAGATTAGATCAGGTCAATCCTTTCTCTATTTTTTCTTAAATCCAGACTAGTCAAGGCCCCAAGTTGTCTAGATCCTAGGACAACTCGACAGGCCAATACAAGTTTTATAACTAGGGTTGTTATATTATTATTAATTTCAATACTTAATGTAAACTAAAGTAAAAAAAAAAAAAATCAAAATTTTTTTTTTAAATATGTATGTTTGATAGTGATATATATTAAGGGTATATTAGTTTTTTTTTTATCTACCATCAACCAAACAAGATACAAAAAGAGTCATTATGTTTTATAAATCACTGTCAAACACAAATTCATCTGTCTTTTATTTTATCTTGTCTCATCTATCTCCATTGCCTTTATCTCTTCTATTCTGAGACAATAACAAAACATTATATTTGGCATTGACCCAACCTAGTAGGTCAATATAAAATTCGATCGACCCAACTCCTTACCTACTTTAGGTTTAAAACTAACCTATATAGTAGTTGTATTAACATGACTTGGTTGATTTGGAGGGTCCAAAGTCAACTGGATGACCGATAAAAAACATGGTTTGACTTTAAAAAAATTTTAATATGACATATATTTTTTAATAGTAAGACAACAACATATTAGATCGACCCTAGTTTTGAGGCTTAAAGCCCCAAACTCGCTACCCGAATCATAGACTTTATTGAGTTTAACAACTTTGTTTTTATAATTATTTTTACTTAAAGGTCTGATGCTAAAAACATATGCTTGTGAAATTAAACACCAACCAAATGTTGGGTTGTTTGTTTGAAATCATGATAACTAGGTCATGGAACGACCTGGGTTTTTATTGAGATTAGATCAGGTCAATCCTTTCTCTATTTTTTCTTAAATCCAGACTAGTCAAGGCCCCAAGTTGTCTAGATCCTAGGACAACTCGACAGGCCAATACAAGTTTTATAACTAGGGTTGTTATATTATTATTAATTTCAATACTTAATGTAAACTAAAGTAAAAAAAAAAAAAATCAAAATTTTTTTTTTAAATATGTATGTTTGATAGTGATATATATTAAGGGTATATTAGTTTTTTTTTTATCTACCATCAACCAAACAAGATACAAAAAGAGTCATTATGTTTTATAAATCACTGTCAAACACAAATTCATCTGTCTTTTATTTTATCTTGTCTCATCTATCTCCATTGCCTTTATCTCTTCTATTCTGAGACAATAACAAAACATTATATTTGGCATTGACCCAACCTAGTAGGTCAATATAAAATTCGATCGACCCAACTCCTTACCTACTTTAGGTTTAAAACTAACCTATATAGTAGTTGTATTAACATGACTTGGTTGATTTGGAGGGTCCAAAGTCAACTGGATGACCGATAAAAAACATGGTTTGACTTTAAAAAAATTTTAATATGACATATATTTTTTAATAGTAAGACAACAACATATTAGATCGACCCTAGTTTTGAGGCTTAAAGCCCCAAACTCGCTACCCGAATCATAGACTTTATTGAGTTTAACAACTTTGTTTTTATAATTATTTTTACTTAAAGGTATGATGCTAAAAACATATGCTTGTGAAATTAAACACCAACCAAATGTTGGGTTGTTTGTTTGAAATCATGATAACTTCATAGAAAGCAAACCTAAACAAATTATAAAAATCAATTTAAAATCAATTAAATATTAAAGGATAAAATCGCAAAACAAAAGAAAAAAAAAGATTCAATCGAAAGAAAAAAATGCAAGATGAAATTTTAAAAAAAAATATTTGACATTGTTATTAAATTCGACCCAACAGGTCAACCTTGAAACCTCCAGACCCGAATTCTTACCTAACATAGGTTTAAAATTAATCTGCATGAAAGTTACTCTTATGTGACTCAGTTGACTTGGCGTGACTAAAAACAACCCAAACAACCATAAAAAATATGGATTGATTTTTTTAAAAACATTTAAGTTGATGTTTTTTTTTTAATATTAAAACAATAATATATTGGATTGACCTTCTTAACACGCTAAACCCACAACCTAGATCATGGACTCCACTGAGTTCAAAAACTATTTTTTATTCAATGATGTAGTAACAAAAATATATGCTTATAAAATTAAGCACCATCCAATTGCTAAGACGTTTATTTGAGATTGTGATAACCTAATATAAAACAAACTAAAACAAATTATAATTAACAATTCAAAACTAACATAATATTAAATGATAAAATTGAAATAAAAGAGCCAAAATTATTTGGGAGTCTCTAGGATTTCGTTAGACAAATCTAAAGTTGTTTAGAGATTTATTACTGAAGATCTGATTTTCTACAACTTTAAATAATTCTTTATAGACTAGATTGTCACAAACCACAAGTTGTCTAGTTATCCAGCCTCCAATAGTAATCTACACGAATCACCAGTGATAAATTTTCTAAATCCCTATTTAGAAAAGAGAGATTATTATGCCTAGAGTTCTAGCTTTTTATTTTGTAACTTATGTAATTTTTCTGTGTAACAGACAACTTCTTAAAAAATAAGAGGCATAGTTTTATATTTATAGTAAATACTAAAAACCCTATAAATAGAAAAATATTTATTTTTCCCTTATATAATATCCATATGTTATTTAAGGATAATTTTAGAAATGAAATCAACCAAGTTCCTACTTGATTATTCTAGAACTAAAATTATAATCCTTAAATTAAATACATTTAGTACTTAATTTCTAAAATTGTTTTAAATCAAGTCATACTTAATTAATTATCTCAGTTTAATTTTTGACTAATGGTTCTTAATGTATATGACTCACTAGATTCCTAATATGTTGGCCCAAATATAAATTATAATTATAAATAAATAAAATTAAATAAATCAAAAAATTTAATTTATTATCAATTCAATAATTAATTAATTAATATTTAAAGATCAAGTATATTATTTAGCACCATGTCATGATCTCCTAAATATTAGGAAAGTCTTAAGTGATTTGACTTAACCTTTTAGTAACTAGTTTCTCAATGTAATTATTATCTCTTCATCAATAATATTCTGATTTAGACATTTTAGTATGGAGTGTGTCTGTCATGTCAAATCATATTTGTTTGCAACATTTTAGTAATTGATTCTTTGAATAAGATTTGAAATTCTCTTCAAATCTATTTTCACCTTGTATAAGGATTTAACAATCAATATTATTTGAGGACATGTGAAATATTTTTTTTTTCTAATTCACCTAGGATAATGAATTATCTCTTGATCACTCAAATACCTCCATATAGTTTATGTTATATTTAATGCTTGCCCTTTATTAGCTTTACCAAGATAACGTGTAACATGATCAAAACATAACACTTCATATATAAGATAACTTAATGATCTCAAGTCTAAGAATCACTTACACAACCGTCATATGAGTCTTTCCATAAACACATGTGATATCTCCATATAAAATTCTTATGAGTCAGTTCAATGTACAAGTCTTATTACAAACACTTACATATTAGTTCTAGACATCCCTTATACCTCAGCTTATGAGAACAATTGGTTCCTTTCATTAAAAAAAAAAAAACATAATATGTATTAGTCTCTACGGCTCTAATAAATATCCAATATTTTAAGAGAGCATCAACCATGAATATTTTAGAAACAATATTTTGATGAAACAGAAATCTCATAATTATAATATTTTTATAAGTTTTTTTGCAAAGTATTTTTGTCCTCTGAACTTTATCTTTAGTCTAGATTTATAGATCAAATATTATATTCATTAATTTAATATCATATGAATATTAAAAATAAATTAAATTTTTATTGATAATAAATATATAATTATATAAATATAATAATATCACGTGTAACCATCCAATTAGCTTCAAGACATTAAACTAACAGTCAGTTCAGACAAGAGATGGACAATTAAAGCTTCCCCATCTCGTTCTACTCGGGCTTCAAAATTCCTTACTTTATGTTGTTCATCCACAATCTTAGTTCGGAAAATTGGTCATTAGAATAGTTAATGTCCAAGCCTGTCTCTACTTCTAAGGCACGACATTGCTGTCAATCCTTGCACAGCAATGTCGTGCCTTAGAAGTAGAGACAGGCTTGGCATAGCGTTGATAAGATATGCAAAAGATGCAAAAAGTCAGGAGCTTGATTATGAATGGTATATATTAAGCCAACTAAAATCAAGGATATCTAACAGAAACGGTCAATCGTGGCCAAAGTAAAGTTGAGAGTTAAAGAGGCATCCCAACAGCAAACAGTGGCTCCAACTCCTGTAAGATGCCATCCATCTTGCTGCACTAAAAAATAGTTGCAAGTGTGTGCTTTTTCTTGTTTGTTTGTTCTCCCCTTCTTCCCTGATATAAGTGGGGTGGAGGGTAGATTTTTTTTATCTCCTCTTCCTGAACAAGGGGGCAGGAGAA
>Ga0325414_1005457_pt1 | contig 13447 bp, 15 predicted proteins | sample PopdelMetagenome_8_FD_206183 | JGI IMG/M metagenome (GOLD analysis project Ga0325414, IMG submission 206183) | Populus deltoides microbial communities from Bellville, Georgia, United States - Leaf-PdKOR-R3 | ecosystem: Host-associated > Plants > Phyllosphere > Phylloplane/Leaf | place: USA...
GGCCCAAGTGCTGCAGCAGCAGCAGGAGGTCCAGCTAAGGCTTGTAACAGGTTCAAATCTGCAGGTTTAAGTGAGCAAGAAGGTAGGTACAGCAGGAGTCTTCGGTATAGCAGGAGAACATGGCAGCAATATATTTCTCTTCAGGATTAGTTAGCCTTATCAGTTGATGTTATTTTAATATATGTAAAACTCAACCCTATCCACACACACACACACACACACACACACACACACACACAACCGAATACAGTTCTCTCGGAGAGAGTGGGTTTTTCCAACTGACCGTACAATTCAACTCTTACCAAAATTCTCATCTGATGACTCAAAAACTAAAATTGGTAGAGTGCAGGGAAGAATAATGACCGGCAATTCCCATGTTTATTAATTGATTTCTCAACTATTTTGCATCAAATAGTGATGGATCAGCATGGCATATTTTATGTATGTTTTTTTATTTTTTTTTTGGCTCCAAGCCCATGTTAAAAGAAAGGTGATAATCCAATATATCTAAATTAGATAAAATACGAAGCCTAAATGATATGAGTATGACTTATTTTCAAGTCCAACATTATTGGATTCAACTCTGTGCTAAACCCGGGTATATATAGGTCTGATGATTTATCAGACTCAATATCTTTAAGTTTAGCCACGTGTTAAGCCCAAGTATATATGAATCTAGCGAGCTGCTAGACCCAATATCCTTAGGTTTAATTATATACTAAGCCCAAGTATATATTGGTCAAGTGAGTTACCAGACTTAACACTCTTGAATTTAGTTACGTGCTGAGCCCAAATGTATATGAGTTTGGTGAGTTGTCAGACCTATTATCCTTGAGTTTTGCATCATTCCAAGTCCAAGTGGAAATAAAATTGATGATCATTATAAGCTTCATGTTGGGTCACGAGACCTTATTTATTTATTCTTATAACTTTTAACATGACATGTTAAAAGTCAATAATAGTCATCTCTCTATACCCTTTAGTCATATAAAATTTTTCTGAGGGCTTACCATATTTTTATCGCCATTAATATTGTGTAAATGATATATATCCCTCATCAATATTGTGTAAGAGATATCTATCATTCATTATTATTGTGTAAGAGATATTTATCTCTCATTAATGCTATAAGGAGAAAATGATACTCAAACTTCTCCATTCAAGCAATAGGACAAGGTTTAGGGGCTATATATACCCCCTAAACCATTCAGGTAAAAGACTTATAATTTCTCTCTTTTATCTAAGTATTCATACTTTAATATTGCAGAGCATTTATAATACAAAAACAAGAATAAACACCCTTGTTTTTAAAATTTAAAACTTATTCTCTCATTTATTGCAATCTCTTACTAAAAAGTGATTGACTTAATAATCTCAGGGTCCGTAAACCCCACAAAAAGGGATTGTTTTTGTAAGTATTAAGCTTTCTACCACCAACTAAATATCTCTTGAGCATCAGAAAAGAGAATAGTGACCTGAATGTATGATTAACTACTATTTAAATTCCAAATAACATCATTCTTGAGCATAGTGAATTTTGAAACATCATTAAATAGTAAGTAAAGTAAAACATTTTGCAGGAAGAAATTCTGAAAGAAATTAGAAAAAAATTTCAAAATAGATTTTTCTTGATGTTCTTCGCGCGCGCGCGTGTATAGCTGAGTTTTACCAACTTAAAACTTAAATCTCTCCTCTCATGATATGCCTAAAAGTAATTCAACTCCAAGTTAGAGCGGATCATCTCACACAACAAAGAAACAAACTAGTTCTAAAAAAATTAACTTTGAAACTTTGTTTTTCACCATTCTCTATGATAACAAGGCCATGATCATTGTTTTTTGACTAGCAATGTGTGTTTGTGCCTGTTCCATTTGCAAGGTTGTTGAAAGTTGAGAATAATATAATGGCTTAGGTTATGCCTTAGCCAACCTTTTCTATTTATATATATGTGGCAGAATATGACAGTAATTGTAGGAATCACAATATTGGAATAATCCTACATTAATTCATATACATACATACATACATACATGATATACATTATATAATATGCCCCATTGAGGTTAGAGGATCGACCCGAAGCTTGTAACGAAAAACAATAAAGGATGCAGCAAAAAATGACTTGGTGAAGACATCTACAAGTTGATCCTGAGAGGGGATAAAACGAATCTGAATCTCTTTCTTCGCAACCCGGTTACAGATAAAGTGATAATCTACCTCAACATGCTTAGAAGGAGCATGAAAAATAGGATTCACTGAGAGATAGGGGGCGCCAAGGTTATCACACCAAATGGTAAGAGTAGAGATGGAGGGGACCTATGAATCTGTTAACAAATATTGAAACCAAATGACCTTAACAATATCATCTACTAAGGTTTTATACTCAGCCTCAGTAGAGGAGCGAGCAACTGTATGTTGCTTGCCGGATTTCCATGAAATTTGCGTCTGACCAAAGGATACAAGGTAGCCACCTGTAGACTTGCAATCATCAATACTGCCAGCCCAATCTGCATCTGTAAAACCATGTAAAGCAAAGAAGAAACCTTGAGTGATATGGAAACCATAAGATGTTATACCTTTAAGGTAGCGTAGAATACGCTTAACAGTGACTTAATGAGAATATGTAGGAGCATATATAAATTAACAGACTTTGTTAACAACAAAACAAATATCTGGACAGGTGAAGGTAATATATTGAAGAGTACCCATGATTTGATGAAACCATGTAGGATCAAAGAATGAATTATCCAACAGTATAATAGCTTTCGAAGAAGAGACTGGAGTATCAACAGGTTTGCAGGAAGTCATACCAGCTCGAGTAAGGATGTTAAGAATATATTTATGCTGACGCAACATCAAACCCATACCTGTAGACTGAACTTCAATACCCAGAAAGTATTGAACTGCGCCTAAGTCACGAAGCTTGAATTTAGAGCTTAGTAACTGTATTAGGCGATGGAGCATAACAGAGTTGCAACCCGTAAGCAGGATATCATCAACATATACCAGAAGATAAAAGATATTAGTTTCATCAGACAAGATAAATAAAGAGGTGTTTACCTTAAAGGCAAGAAAACTAATGAAGAGTAAACAATCACTCAGATGAGTGTACCACGCCCTCATACTTGTTTTAAACCATACAACGACTTGTGTAATCTGCACATATGAGATGGAATAGTAGAGTCAACAAAACCTGGAGGTTATTTCATGTAGACCTCTTCAGTAAGAACGCCATTGAGAAAGACATTATGAATATCAAGTTGATAAATCTTCCAATTGAGCGAAATCACAATGGAGAAAAATAATCGAATGGTGGCCTGCTTAATAATTGTACTGAAGGTTTTAGAATAATCTATGCCTTCTTGCTGGGTAAAGCCTTTAGCAACGAGGCTTGCTTTGTAATGCTCAATGCTGCCATCAACACGACGTTTGATCTAATACACCAATCTACTGCCAATAACGTTCATCGAAGGATGAAAGGGAACCAAAGACCAAGTGTGATTAGAGTGCAAAGCCTTGATCTCATCATACATAGCATCATGCCAAACTATATACCTGTCAGTGTCAGAGAATATAAGGGGTTTAGAAAAGAGAAAGTGCAGTACCCTGGGGGAGGCAGTAACAACGACAGCGAAAGCAACTAGATTTGCTGTCTTCGGTTGTCGTGGTCGAAGGATTATAAGATGTCTGCTGATCAAGGGCGGCGACGCATGAGAAGATGGTGGCAATAAAGTGTCTTGCTACAGCAGATAAAAGGAGAAATCAACCATAAGATTCAGGCCAACCGAAGAGGCTGATGGAGAATCTACCGCAAGCTGAGGGCTATTAGCAGAAATAAGACTGACAACAGAGGTAGAATCTGCAGTAGCATTGTCAGTGGCCAAATAAGGTGAAGCAGAGAAGGAACCAGAGATCGTCCTGACACCAGCAGAGGTGGCGTGCTGATGGCTAGGTGAGACTGATTTACAAGTTGAACCTGCAGCAGAATGGTTAGACAAACATGTATGTGATGATGAGCAAGGGAGGGGTGGAAGCTGTGGCAGGTTGGCTGATTGGGGTGGCAGAGCTATATGAGTGGGTAACAATGGGGAATGAAGCAGGTTTGAGAGGAGTGCAGTGGCAGGTTGGGTGAAGGGAGGAGCTAAAACCTTTACAATCTCTGATGCTGACATGTATGTCGTTTAACATGATGCTATGTGTGATAAGATCAAGGCTTTGCGCTCTAATCACACTTGGTTTTTAGTTCCCTTTCATCCTTCGATGAACGTTGTTGGCAGTAGATGGGTTTATCGGATCAAACATCGTGTTGATGGCAACATTGAGCGTTATAAAGCACACCTCATTGCTAGAGGCTTTACCCAGCAAGAAGGCATTGATTATTCTGAAACCTTTGCAATCTGTTCAGAATTATCAAATGGAAACTCATGTTCATGAAAGCGGACATGACGAGAGATATAAATGTGTTGATATGTTCTTTCACTTTGTATAATGTTCTTCATATTCCTACAATCACGTCATCTTACCAATCGACAGTACTTGTTGAGGAGAGATTATGCAGCACTAGATTTGCACTACGCTTCTGTCCAATAGCCTCTGTGGTGGAGTTGAGGGCAGTGAGGAGTTGTGTGGCCAAATGTTTGGCACAATTGGCATCGTGGATTCGGCCTCCTGTTACGCTGCCAATTGCCCTACCAATTACCTTGTTTATTGTCACTGGTGGAGGAGTTGTGGAGGTTACAGAAATCTGGTTTGGACGCTGTAGATCGGTTGCCTCTGTTGCTGAACTGGTTGGGACGCTAACCTTCATGGAAACGACTGCTGTTATGACTAAAGTTTTCAAAAGACTGGCATTGAGAAACAAAAGTAGAAGGAGGTGTGTTGGGTGTGGACAACAGAGAAGCATTGATGGCAGTAGACCCCATGGATGGATGAGATAATTTATGAATAAATTCATTCTTGAGAAGATGATTAGGAAGATCTGCATATGGGAGAGGTTCGTCCTTGGTCATAAGCCTTGTTATTAAGTCCTTAAACTCTCCCCGAAAGCCATGAAACATATATAAGTTGAAATCCTCCAGCAAAATAGGCCGACCAACAACGACTAACTCATCAAACAAGGCCTTAGCTTTTTACATAAATTGAGTTACCGATTCATCACCTTGTCGAAGATCTTGAAGGGAGCCATAAAGTTGCATAATATGAGAGTTTGACGTGGAAGTTAGAGCTTGCTCAAGTATGCGCTAGGCAAAACATAAAGTTTGGCAGCCAACAACAAGATGTAGAACTTTCATGGATAGTGAGGAAAGCAGAGCACTCAGAATGAGTTGGTCCTGTTGTTTCCAACGAAAAAAGAACTGATTTACCTTAAGAGAGGTACCATTAGCAGCAAGAACATGTGGAGAGGGGCAGGAGTTGAAGCTATCAACAAAGTCGAAAACTCCTTGGCTTAGGAGATACGACTTTATCTGCATTTGCTAATAGAGATAATTGGTGTCTGTTAACTTGAGAGAGATGACTTGGTGAGTGTGGGAGAGAGAGACAATAGCAGCGGTAAAGGCGGCATAAACTGCATCAGAAAAGGGCTACAATAAGGCAGTATTGTTATGGTTGAAGAGGGCGTGACCACCAGTTATGGGCTATAGCCACAATAGAATAAAAGCAGAGGAAGACAGGGGTGCTTGGCAGAGGGGGAGGCAGCACTGCCGGTGTTGCAGAAGGGGAGGTAACAGGCAACTGTGATGAGGAGTCCATTACAGAGACAGGACATAAAGTGTTTCAGTTTATTTAGATCTCTGATACCAAATTGAGAATAAAAGAATGACTTAAGTTATGTCTTAGTCAACCTTTCCTCTCTCTCTCTCTCTCTCTCTCTCTCTCTCTCTCTCTCTCTCTCTCTCTCTCTCTCTCTCTCTCTCTCTCTATCTCTCTCTCTCTCTATATATATATATATATATATATATATATATATATATATATATATATATATATAACACATGTACATAATGAATTATAAGAAAATCTTTTTTTTCACCTTCTCTTCATTAGTTTTCTTTCCTTTTATATTATGGTATCAGAGCCAAATTTCTAAAATCTTTGAATTGTTAATCTTTGTATTAAAATAGAACCGATTTACAACAGCAATCTTTTTTATTATTATTTCTTTTCTTCAATTCATTATACAACTACTATTTCGAGCCTATTGCATAATTACACACGTGGAAAGTTTAGAAAACATGCTCTTCATATTACAACTCATGAAAAGTCCCTTTTTATCACTGCCACCCTTTATCAATCCTAATGGTGTCGGTCTTAACTCTATCAACCCTAATGAGTTGGCAGATGCAACCTTTAACAAGCTCACCATTATCTTTATTTGAAAGTTAGAAATAAGAACTATATCTTTTGGAAAGCTCATGTTCAACCTTTCTTAATTGGCCTAGGATTATTTAAATTTATAGATGGAAAGGCATGATGGCTAACCTACTGAAACCATCATCACTAATAACACCATAGAAGTCAATCCAATCTATACCATGTGGTTACAATATGATCAACTACTTATGAGCACATTAATTGCCTTTCTCTCTACTGAGGTATTGTCTTTAATTATTGGTTGTACAACATCTCATATTGTTTGGACCATTCTAGCATCAACATCGGTTTTTTCCTCTGCAACACGTATAATGTTCATGTAATATGCCTCTATTGTTGATCTAAAGAGAGTAGGAAGTGGCCAGATGATCCCAATTACCATATAATTAAAACCATGAATATGATTGCGAGTTGGACTAATTTCAAGGCTATCATGATCCAAAATAATGATAAGTATTGTGGCTAGACCTCTACCATGATGATTAAACTCCACAATCACTAAAGAAAATATTACTAGAGTGGCGATGCTCACCACTATAGCAAGAGGGAGATTGTCCTAGATTTTGTTGTGGTGCAATGGATCAGGCAAGGTATGTTGCTCGATAGAAGGTCTCAACATCATTATCTTGTTGAATAAAAAGGTGCTGAAAAGTGTTGCTAATGTTAAACTCGTGGCTTAAAAGTAAGGAGTACAGTTCAGTAAAGGATACCAATTTTTTGAATAGATAAAGGTTGAAATTAAAAGATTTACCAACAGCTGAGAGTTCACCACAATAAGCCTACAAGTTTTTTCTTTTTATATATAAGAAAAGATAGCTAACCCTAATGGCTTTGTCTATAAAGTTAGAGATATAGTAATGTTAATACAATAGATAACTTTGACAAAAATTTATGTCTAATCATATTACATCAATACTTTAAAGAAAAGAATCTGTCTATCTCATGACAGTTTTGCAAAGGAAAGAACCCTATAATCTATCTATCTTTAATAGCAGATTGAATGATTTTATTAATAATAAACATTTCTTGCCAAATTAAGTGAAGATAACAAACGCATCATGAAAATCTTAGCAGCACCGAAACAAAATAATCTACATAAGAAACCTGTTAATTCTTTTTGAAACATTATATATTTGGTGAATGGATGTATTGGATACCACACATACCATCAATAGAAAGTAAATTGAGAAGTGGGTTGTTGATGATTGTAACATGTTATGATTGAAATAGAAATGTTACCAATAATTAAAGAATCCAACAAGAATCTTTTTATTCAACAAATAGTTGATGAAATCAGGCAACATGGATAGAACAAAAAGAAGAAGAAAAAAGGAAAAAAAGTGGATAGAAATGGAGAGATTCACCTGAATCTCTTTCTCTTCATTTACTCATTATATTTTTTCACTTTGCTTTTTATATTCTGTTACAACCAATATATGCATACAGTAATTGATTACCCTAGAACTATAGGAGTGGCTAACATTATTATATGTGTTCCTCAACAACACTAAAAAACATGAAAGTTAAATGGTGCATTTTTTTATGCCTAAGTGGAATCTAACAAAACATTGTGTTTTTTTTTTATTCCAGCAAGGGTCATAATTTTAAAATGTCTCAGCCTTTATCATCTCTTGTTCTTTGTCTCCTACCATACTTATAATTGCAATACGTGACAATTCTTCCCCTATCACAACCTTCTTGTCTTTAAGGTTGAATTGAGATAAACACAATGCCATTTCCTCAGTAATTTCTCAAGTAGTATCTGCAAGTGAGAGTCCCTTCTAATGAATTAACACTTGGGTAACAACTTGATTTTTTTTTCTTTATAATTTTTTTATCCATATTGCTTGTGGTTGCAGGTTAGAAGCATGAGGTAGATTTGGTAGAGTACTTTGCACTAGTCGGCTCCCTATGTGCCTTTTAAGTTGGGAGACATGGAATATTGGGTAGATGGCAAAGAAGGGTGGGAGTTCCAGCTTATATGCCATATTTTCGATCTTGTTTATCAACAAGTAAGTCCCAAAAAACTTAGCTAATAATTTTTGTGCTGATCTATGAACCAATGATTGTTGTTTGTATTGTTGTAGCTTAATATATACATAGTCCTTGATAGAAAAACTCATTTCACTTCTCTTTTTATTGACAAGTTGAGCCATCCTGTTTTGTGCAGTTCAAAAATAGATCTTGATTTGTTTAATCATCTCTTCCCTTATTGTCAGCACATCATCAATAGATTCCACTATAGAGTCTTTAGGAAAATAGTGAACATGTATAGGAAGAGGAAACCATACAATACCTCATAAGGTGTTAGCTAGGTAGAAGAATGAAAGTTTGTATTATACCACAATTCTACCAATGATAGCTATTTTTCCCATTAGTTTGGGTTGTCCTCAGTCATACATTTGAGATAGTTTTTAATGCATTTATCAACTATCTCTGTTTAGTTATCGGTTTGAGGGTGGTAAGCAAATGAGTAGAGCAAATTAACCCATCGAATACTGAACATTCCCTTCTAAATTTTGCTAAAAAACACTGGATGCCTGTCATTAACTATTGATACTGGGAGGCCATATAGTTTGTACAAATTGTCCATGAATAACTTAGCAATAATAGGGGCTAAATACATGTGGTTTAGGCTTATGAAGTGAGTGTATTTGTTGAAGCGATCTACTACTAACATAATAACATCTTTCCTTTCAGATTTAGGTAGCCCTTCTACAAAATTCATGCTAATGTCAATGAAGGGAGTATACGGAATGAGAAGGGCTTGTAGTAGCTCAAGAGTGACCATGTTTTCATGTTTATTCTTCTGGCAAATAGTGCATTCTTTAACAAACTGAGGAATATGCTTTTGTTGCCTTTTTCAATAGAACAAACTCCTTTACTCTCTTCATAGTAGCTGTAATTCTTGAATGTCCTCCCACAGTTGAGCTATGATATAATGAAATCAACCTGACTTGTAGTTCTAAATCACGTCCTATAACAATCTTACCCTTCATGTTCAGATGTCCATTAACCCATGTGTAATGAGGGTATAACCTTAGAGTAGCTTGTAGGTCCTGAATGATGGTTTGTATATATGGATCTTTTTCCTAAGACTTTTTAATCTCATCCATGATATTAAAAGAGACTGGGGAGACAACTATTGTGTAGAGTTCCTGACTAGACGTTCTTGAGAGGGCATTTGCTATTGTATTTTCCTTTCCCCTCCTATATTCTATCTCATAATCATACCTCATCAATTTAACTAACCACTAATGTTACATAAGAGTAATTATTTTTTGATCCAAAAGATATTTAAGACTCACGTGATTTGTGTGAATCTTAAAATGTTTTCCCCACAAGTAATGCTTGTACTTGGTGACTGCATGCATGATAGGCAACATTTTTTTTCATAAATAAACATTGCTTGTTATTTAGGGCCTAGAGATTTGCTGATATAGGTAATAGAATGTTCATCCTGTATAAGTACTACTCCCACCCTCATCATGGACACATTTGTCTCTACAATGAACAATTTATTCTAGTCTAGTAGAGATAAGACCAAAAGCTTAGTCATCAATTCTTTGAGCAAGTTAAATGCTTTGGTAGCTTCATAATCTCATACAAAAACATCATTTTTCAATAGTTGTGTTAAAGGTTTACAAATGGAACCGTACCCTTTAACAAATCTTTTATAGTAGCTTGTAGGCCCTAAAAATCCTCTCATTTACCTAAGTTTCTAGGTAGTGGCCAATTGAGTATAGCTTTGATTTTATTAGGGTCAGTAGCAAATCCATATTCAGATATAATGTGACTTAAGTATTCTACTTGTTCGCTGCAAAAGCTATATTTACTTGCCTTAGCAACCAACTTATGTGCTCTCAACAATTCAAAATTTATATTTAAGTGTTCATAATGATTTGTAGATGTCTTGATGTGCACTAAAATGTCATCAAAGAACACCAGGATGAATTTCTTGAGGTGTCTCTAAAAACCTCATTTATCTAACTCTAAAAGGTAGTTGGGGTAGTGGTTAGCCCAAATGATATGATCAAGAACTCATAGTGGCCATTGTGTGTTTTGAAACTATTTTGAATTCCTTTCTAGAAACCATTCTAATATGGTGATATCTAGATATAAGATTAATTTTTGAAAAGATAGTTGATCCCACTAATTCTTCTAGTAACTCTTTTACCACAGGAATATGATATTTGTCCTTGACGGTGAGTTTGTTCAAGGCCTTATAATCCACACATAACCTCCAAGTATAATATTTTTTCTTAACCAGCACTACTAGAGAGGCAAAAGGATTGTTTCTAGGCCTTATAATTCTTGTTCCCAACATTTTTTCTACCATTTTGTTTTTCTAAAACATCCTTCTGCAACCCCAAGTACCTGTAGGGTCATAAATTTACTGTTTGGCTCCCTTTCTTTAAGGGAATAACATGATCATGACCCCTGAGAAGGGTAGTCCTTGAGGCTCTTTAAATATGTCCTGGTAATTCTCTAGCAATGATGTTAATGTAGTATCGCTACAGTGATAAAAAGGCAGTTTAATTGTCAGAGAACTAAGAGAATGGTCATCCTCTTCCAGGATTCTTAAACTGCATAAATGGAATTCTGCCACATGCTTATGATTTCCCAATAAATAGTTTAGTTGCTGAAGCTTAATAGCTTAAAATTTGATTGGATTCTCCCCCTTAAGTAATACTCTCTGGCCTTGTCAATTAAACAACATCCAAAAATGCTTGTAGTTGTATAAAATGTCCTATAGTATATATAATCATTAGATGCCTAGCACCATGTCATAATTACTTAAATCTATTATGAAAACATTTGCTTCGAAGCCCACCCCCTGTATTGTCCATTTGAGGCCCTTACAGACTGACTTGTATACCATTTTTTCCCTCATTTACAACTTGTATATTTATGGGATTTATGGTAGTTAACTCACATTGTAGCCTAAGAGCTAGAGAGGAGATAAGAAAGTTGTGAGTACTCCTAGAGTCCGCTTTATGAAGGGTTTGTTTTTCTATCTTCCTAGTGACCTTCATAGTGTGGAACCCCATGATTCCTTCTAAAGCATTCAATGAAATATGAGGTATGAATTCTTCAATAGGACACCCTTCTTCTTGAATCTCCTCTCCTACAGCCTCTTCCTCCTCCTTTAGAATACTCATGCAATACAACTTTTTATTCCTGCATTTATGACCAGGTATAAATTTCTCATTACTCCAAAAACATAATTCTTTTAGCCTATGTTCTTCAAATTCCTGGTTTTTAATAGATTTGGTAAGTTTAATAAGGTTCTTGTTGAATGAGTTTTCAGCATTGTTATTGGGTCAATTGAAAGGGATTGTTTTAGGTAAGTTAGTTGCTGTTGTAAATTTATTTTTGGTAGAGTTTGATTGCTGAATGCTTTTAGGTTAAATGGTGTGAGAAGGTATTTGTTTGAAATCTAGCAAGGTTATAGGTTTGTCAAAGATCTTTAGGTTCAAACATTTTCACAATGTTTTGTATTTCCACTTCAAAACCCCCTACAAAGATGACTAAGGCTTGTCTCTCTCTAATGCCAGCTTTATTCCATAAAATATCAAAATCATGAATATAACTCTCTAAATCTCCCACTTGTTTCAAATCTATTAGTTCCTCCATAGGGTTTCCCCCCCTCAAATTTATAGCAAAAAGCTTCTACATACTTCTCTCAACTCACCTTCTGATTACCTAGGCTTTTCATAAAATTCTGGTGTTAATAAAAGGCTATGCCATTTTAGTAATAAGAAGCAAATTTCAATTTATCTGAATCATCAATGTCTTTGATCTCAAAATACTGGTTGCATTTATACAACTCATGCACATATTCCCCCTCAAACATTGGAAAAAGATGTTTGGGTTTATGCATGTTATAAGTAGATGGTCTCCCTTCATTTGTGAGGGAACCTTTGCATGACAAACTCTTTTTGTTGTGTCAGGCTATTGATCATATTCTTTATGTCCCTAATCTGAGCTCCATAATTGTTAGTGGTATGGTCCAGCTTTTGGCCTTGTTTCTTCATGAGTGTTATTGGTTGACTTCCTTTTATGTCGAGTTAATGAAATCTTCTCAACTATTATTGTGTCTGGTGCCATGTTCCTGGTTTAAGGAAGGTTTGCTCTGATATCATTTGTTATAATCAAAATAAAAATGCTACCAACAGTTAAAGAATCCAGTGTGAAATTGATTTTTTCAACACATAGCTAATGAAATTAGACAACAAGAATAGAACAAGAAAAAAAGAAGAAAAGTGGATAGAAATGAAGGGATTCACCCGAACCCCCCCCCCTCCCTATCCTCATTATATTTTTTTTCTCTTTGCTTTACTTATTCTATTACAACTAATATATTCATACAGTAATTGATTGCCCTAGAATTACAAGAGTAGCTAGCATTATTACACGTCTTCCTTGACAACACTAAAAAGAGTTAAACGGTGTGTTTTTAATGTCTAGGTGAAATCCTACAAAACATTGTGTTTTGTATTCCAGCAACAATCATAATTTCAAAATGCCTCAGTCTGTATCATCTCTTGTTATATGTCTCCTGCCATATACTTTAGTTGCAATACGTGACATAATGGCCGCTCCATCAGCTCCAACTACCATCAATGTTTTTCTCTTCGCTCTGTTACTGCTCGCCATCTTCACTCTTGTGCTCTGCTCTCTGCTGAAGCAAGTTCCGGACCATATAAGCGGAAGGAAAGAAAGATGAGAAGAATCTTCTCTCCTATCCTCTATAAAAGTCTGAATTCACAAGGATTTTTGTCGTTTAATCTGCCACGTGTTAAACGACATTATGTTTCCAGGGTCATTTTGTCAAACAATAAACTTCGGGAAACGACGCCGTTGACCACGTGGAATGAATTTGATGAACAAAAGAGCCCGGCCCAAACGTGTGTTTTTACCGAAGGGTCTTAAAACCCTAGCCTCCCTCTCTCTCTGCTTCTCTTCCCTTTCAAGGACGCTTGATTTGCCTCTACCCCAACAGTCGAGCAGCAACAGCACAACAACAATGGTAACTATCTGCCTATCTCCTTCACCGGCAACAAAGATGGAA
>Ga0325414_1005458_pt1 | contig 13447 bp, 8 predicted proteins | sample PopdelMetagenome_8_FD_206183 | JGI IMG/M metagenome (GOLD analysis project Ga0325414, IMG submission 206183) | Populus deltoides microbial communities from Bellville, Georgia, United States - Leaf-PdKOR-R3 | ecosystem: Host-associated > Plants > Phyllosphere > Phylloplane/Leaf | place: USA...
AAATAAAAGTATACCTTATCTCACATGTAGCAATGGCCAGCGTTGTCCATGGTTCGGTAGTCGATAATAATATCACATATGATGTTGACGTGTCTTAATTAAATTTTAATTTCTTTTCTTTATTGATAACGTTTTCTGTGTGGACAATTTATAATTTTAATTTGCTGTTAGAATTAATGGTATCGGGTCTTACCATTATTTTATCTTTCTACTTTCTATTTTTTTTTTAATTTGTGATTTAGACCCTTTATTGTTTTTAGTATTGATTGACTCCATGTGCCATGTAAATAATCAATATAATTCTTCGTTTGAATTATCACGATTAATAGGATTAATCTTCCATTTTTAAGTAATTTTTTTTAAATATATTAAAAAATATTTATTTTTTATATTTTAAAATTTATTTTTAACACCATTTTGTATTTGTAAAGGCAGTAAACTGAGATGTTTGAGAGTGTAATAATAATTATATTTTAAATTATTTTTTTTAAAAAAATATATATATATATTAAAAGAGTATTTTTTTAAATTTATTTTTAACATCAATATATTAAAATCATCTAAAAATAATAATAAAAAATTAATCTGAAACAAAAAAAAAAAATTAATTTTTTTAAAAAATAATTTTAAACACATAAACAAGCATGCCATGATCTCAATGCTGCTAAGATACCTCCAAGGAAAGTAGATTTTGAAATCGGCACTGTTTTAAGATGCTATGGAAAACAAAGAAAAAAAAATGATCTGGTGAGTGCTGACACACACACAAACGTGGCAGCAGTGCGCTATTACCAGATAGAAATTCTTCCCAGTTTCGTTTATATACTTTGTGCAAAGCAAAAGCCAACTGTTTCAAGGTGCTCAGCTTAAAACAACTAAGATCAAAACTAGTTGCTAATCCCACGAGAATTGCAGTATCGGACACCGAATCGAATTCCATTTCTATGACTAATGCTTGATGCATCAAAAGAAGGTACATTTGCTGGTAAAGAGAGGGTAAATTTTGATCGGGATATAACAGATCATATTGCAGTACCTGTGCACCGCTTTCAGTGAAGGAGATTGACTGGTTTTCTTTGTGCACTTCACGCATTTTCTACCGTGTCTTTGAGCAAGTCCAAAGGCAGTGGCATCTCAACTCCCGTGCAATTAGTTCAAATTTCGTGAAATTAAGATTTAGAAGCTTGCTACTTTACTTCCTTTCCATGCATATTAATGCTGGAATCTCCAACGTCGTTGATTCAAATAAAAAGTTTACATCACATATTTTAGAGATGAGAATTGGGCATGGAATAATCAGATGCCTTATTAAAAATGTCCTACTGTCGAGTCCTGTAATATAGAGCGGAGGTCTAGGAGTTTTCTATCTGGGAAACTAAGCGGTTATTTAGCAAGAGTGGCAAAGAACGCATTACTTCAAGGACAGCTTGGCAAGGGTCATTGCTAATACTTTCACCCCATTTCCCATGTCGTGACTGGATGCGTGTTCTTCAGGTTTATGGCTGTATCCTGCAAAACCAAATGTCTGTATATATTAGCTAGTCACCAGAAAGATCGTTTATGGCTCTATAGGATCTATGTGATCATCTATAGCAGCCATCAGAGGATATTCCTTCAACAGGATCTCATTGTGCTTTCAATAAATGGATAGTGTCACATGCAAATAGCAGTAGCGGAACTTGAACATGTAAGGAAAGATGAAGGTTACTGAATGATGAAAAGTAAATTTGAACTTCAATTGCCTGCCAATATTTTGTGATACCAAATCAACTAAGCAGGACAAAAGGTGTTGAAATGTTAGCCATAGAGTGAAAGAAACTCATACCTTTGTAACATGGAATGAACAACATGCCCATAGGAGATACCCTACAAGGAATGTAAGAAGTATTAAATTTTACAATCAGATGCTAATGCAACAATTGAGGTGTAACACGACAGAGTTCATAACAGAATATAATCATATAGACAAGTAGAAATTGCATAAAGAGATTCAAGGGAGAGAGGCATCAGCAGTGCAATTTCATATTATTTTGGCGTGTGTTTGTGCAGAGGTTCAAGAAAAACAGAAATTGAGGAGCAGAAGGAAGGACATTTCAACTTTAATCATCAAAATCCAACATTTATGTCATTTGCATATATTTTGTGGCGTGTTTACCTAGCCATGAACAGGGAATCATGGTAAGCTCTGCTTATCATCAACTTATGTGTTAGGTTCAACTCTTTTGATGCAGCTTCCATTGCCTCAATCACTGATTTGTCAGAAAGCGCTGGTGGGTCCTGATTTACGATTTTGAACTCTGATAGCCTGACCCCACGCTTGCTAGCTATTGTAGTAGCAGATTGATGAATTTTTTCAATTACATCATTTCTTCGCTTTTCATCAATGTCTCGTGTGTCTGCCAAAATGTAGAAGAAATACTAATCTAGATAGATAACCTTACACAAATTCAATTAGTATAGGAACAAACAGCACAGGAACATCATGTGAAAAATCAAAAACAAACTGAGACGCGCCAAAACCAAACATATAACACATCAAATAGCATGGCACAAATATTTTTTAGCATTTACTTTGTGATGAATTATATCCCATCAGGGAAAGCTAATTTACGGTAAGAAGCATACCAATTTCTACATGTGATTTGCTTGGGATACTGTTGATTGCTCCAGGATGCAGCTCCAAAATACCTTCAAAAACAAGAATTGATAATATCTACCAGAGATCCATGAGAAATTAATGTACTTTAAGAAGAGATGATGGCACAACATTCTAAAAGAAACTTCAATGAGATTAAAACAAAAAAAAAAACCATAGCCTTATGCTTTGGCTCAGGAATGAAAACAAAACATGACATACCTACTGTACCAACAGTGTCAATGGAACCAGATCCCAATACATGTTTCTCAACAGCTAGTGCTAACTCCGCAGCTGCCAGTCCAGCATCATTTCTGCTCCAAATTATTCATGTAGATATTAACACTACAATTTTCAGCAACAAGAAAACCATAAAAATTACAATAAAAAATTAAGTTCCAATCGGAAAAGGATTTGAAATTGGATAGATGAGAATAAGTTACCAACAACATAAAGAACCTAGTCCTGATTCACAGTTATTTACCTAGCAGTTGTCTACACATCTGGAGGGACTTAAACTATTTTGGAGAAATTTACAAGATTGAGAAAAATTCAAATAAGAGCTAGATTTAGTCAAGCTATGCAAAGAAAGAAAAATCAGAAGTGATACGAGGAAAACGCTCAAAATAGAAGTTATAAAGATCATTGGAATACCATAACCAGATGGGTAAAAACACACATAGACCCACAGTTTTATGCAGCTAACTCTTTTGACCAGGCAGAAAACAATCACATATAGGCAATTCTTCACGAGACAAGTGCACCGATTCAAAAAGTTACAACCCGGAGAAAAAACATGTCAAAATATTAGAAATGATCACCTATTTGGCATCAAGACAGCTCCAGCATGGCCCCCATTGCCTTCAAATTCTACTTTTAAGCTTGCAGGGGCTGCAATTGCAGTTACTATACCTATAGATAGACCTGAATCGGCATTTAAAGTTGATTAATAAGAGCTTCAATTTGTGGCTTTGAAAGGATAAAATAGAAGAGAAAAGTAGCCTACCTTCTGCTTCTAGAATGGGTCCCTGCTCGATATGCAGCTCCACAAAAGCAGAGTAACTTCCTTCCTTTAAGAAAACACTGGATATGTCATCTTGTTCTTTCGCATACCCAGCAGATTGAGCAGCCTCCAAAAAGGATATATTTTGGCCATCAACAGTAATCTTCAGAGCTTCTGCAAGTGCTTCACTCCCGGCCAATAAGCGGCTGCATGTTAAACATAGGACATGAGGTTCCTTGTACAAGTGACTGGTATGAGATATTAAAATATTCCTAGAATGGAAAAGATAGCTAGAAAAAAACTGGAGAAGAAATGTAGCCAGTATGCTCATTTAGTGACTGATGTAAAGATAATCATATGCTGGTCCTAACCTTCCCAGGCAGCTAATCCCAAAGCGTGTTGGCTCTTCCGAGGTGAACAAGACAACCTCTAGTGATCTTTTAGGTTTGAACCCAGACCTGTAATAGTTCCATTTAACATAATGTTGACACACATTAATGGCTATCTGCTGTACATTTGTTTGAAAAGATCATATGCATCAGAAAGCATCATATGTATTTTTTTAAAAAAACCAAGAAGATTATCTTAAAAAATCAGGATGGAAAAGCAGATTATTGCAATGTTTTCATTTGGAAACAAAATTGCTAAATGCAAGGCGACCGATGTTTCATGTAGACTGGTTGTTGTTTCAAATGAAGTAGAACCGTGCATAAAAACTGAGCAAACCATTAATATTCTACATTTGCAGCAATGCATTTGGAGCTACAATTGTTCTTGATCCACCCAGAAAAATATCCAAGGAAAAGCAATAAAGTCTTTCAGTTTTTATAGCAAATACCCTTATTCACATCAGCCAGAAAGTGCTAACCTTTTTAGCACATTTATGGCTTCAATTGCACCTAAAACACCAACAACTCCATCATATTTCCCAGAATATGGAATAGCATCGATATGAGAACCAGTCGCAACTGGAGCAAGATCTGGCTCGTAACCATCCCTGCAGAAGACACAACACAAGTAAAATTACAGAAAAATGAATACCAGAAAAATAAAGAGAGGTGCATTGATATGTGCTTAAAATCGAACATTTCAATCCAAAGATCACGAACAAAAAACTCAAATTAATGATCGCTTTGAAACACAAACAACCAGCCTTATTGAGCAACAAAATAGGAGTTATTATCGAGTTTACACAAAGGAAAACTTGATTATATCTTTGAAAATTGTGTGTGGGAAATGATTATAGAAAACAAAATTAATAGATGACAAAATAAACTCACCAGCGACCAAATATGTTACCCACAGCATCCTCTCTAACAGACAATCCAGAGAGTCCCATCAAGTTTTTGATGTACCTGGAGTAAAATATTTGCAAGAACAACTGGTATAAGACCAAATATTTATGATTGTAGTTGTATTATTGTCGTAAAAGATACGAAACGCACCATACTGTAATTTGCAAATTCCCACACCCCAATTAATCCCATGAAAACATACATTTCCTTTATGTTAATGAAGTATTAGACTACGGAGTGTGAATACTAATAATAAAACACACCTAAAGGAGCTATCACGGTCACCCAAGATGACAATATTTCTGGTGGAAATGAAGAGAAATTTTTAATAGAATTACCTGCGTGCCAAAACATCCTTTTCAGTGTACAAAATCCTAGTAACAGCTGGGGCAGGAGTATCCGAGAAAGTAGAAAGCTCATCGATCTAACAACCAGAGAAAAAATAATAACAACATTATCTTACAAAAGAGAAACATGACCTCTGTTGGAAGGACTAAACCAATAAAGAAACACGGAATAACAATACAGATACTTCGTTAAAAACCCAGCAAAAGAAAATCAAAACACAGCGATATTGAACTACACAAAAAGTTAAAGAAGAAATATTTCGAATTAGTGAGTACCTGGTTTTGGAGAGTTGTGGTGTCAACTCTAAGGAAAGAAAGCAGTGAGTTTGGAGGAGCAGATGGGTAATCAGTTGGTTCGTGAAACGGGTATCCAGAGAAGTCCTCCATAGTTTTAGCTGTTGGGTCCTCATTATTTATTGCAAGGATTCCAGAGACTGAGAATTGAAACAGGAGAAGAAGAAAGAATCTCAGAGACATCATTTTCTGGGTTGGGAGGCTTGGGTGGGCACTGGGACACATGATAGATGTTACCAAGTTTATCATGCCAGCAAGTGCTAATCCGACACTCCCATTTCTGGCACTTTTGTCGTTTCATGTTGCTTTGGTATCTTTTATTATTATTATTATTTTAACTATGTTTTCGGATTAGCTTACATGATTTTTGAAAGTTTATGTAAATTTTTAATTTAATTTTTAAAAAATAAATCTAAAACTTGAACAATTAAATTATATTTTTTAAAATTATTTATTATTATTAATCTATGATTGAGTAGGAATCTTGTTGCTGATTTTATTTTCCTCTGTTCACATGGAACTGGAAATATATAGAATACTAATCTATGATTGAGTAGGAATCTTGTTGCTGATTTTATTTTCCTAACGGGAAATATTAGAATAATTTATTATTATTATTATTAATCCATGATTGAGTAGGAATCTTGTTGCTGATTTTATTTTCCTTTGTTCACAGCGAACTGGAAATATATATAATTTACTTGAATGAATACAAAATAAATTTACATTCTAAAAAATTTATGAACTAAAAAATAAACACAAATAAAACTTAATGAATAAACTCATCACCGAAAAAAAATATTATGCAAGACCAAATATATTAATAATATTTTTTATGTCAAAAAATAAAGTTTATTTGTATAAAAAAAATAGATAAATTAGAATAATATCTTGAAAAATTAAACACAAACAAACAATTTTAAAAAACTTTATATTCAAAAAAGGCATGCAAAGCTAATGATATAAGTCATGAAATCAAGATAAACTTGTAGAAATAAATTAAAGATAATCACAAAATTAATATTTTAAAAAAAACTAATGTGGAATGATAATATCGTATAAAACTGCATCCCAAACAAATTACATATTAAAAGATGAAACTAGATAAAAAAAAATTATACAAAAGGATCTGAATAAAAACAAGGGTGAAAAAAAATATTAATTAGAGGACAAGTAAAAATTTTCAATTGGATTGTTAAATTGAATTGAAAAAATAGCTTTAACAAAAGAAAAAACAAATTAAAAGAATGAGGGCCAAGATTAAAAAAATAAAATAACAAAAACTTTGATTGAATGACAAAATTGAAAGCAAAATTTTTTTTTGGTAAAAGGGCCAAGGAAAAAAAAAGAATTGAAATGAAAAATAAAATATATGAGAAATTGTAATCGAATGATTAAATTAAAAAAAAACTTATAAAAACAAAACAGGAAATTAAAAGAATGAATACTGAAATAAAAAAAACAAAGTAAATGATAAATTGCAATTAAAATACTAAATTTAAAAAAAACTTATATAAAATGAATAATAGTGAACTAAAAAAAATAAAAAATTAAGGACTGAAATTGAAAAATAAAAAATAAAGAGGACCGTGGTATACTTGAGAGAACAAAAGATTACTAGTTATAATCCGATCATCATAGGCCACCACGCAACAAACCACATGAAAGAAAACATGGTGACACATTTAGAGAGACGATTAAAAGCTAGATTTGTCTAACAGATAAAGTCATATATGTTGCCTGAATAACATGAATATCATCCACTTGTTGAATGGCGCGATTGAAGGCTAAATATGTTTAATGAGTGACGTCACACATGCCATCAATTAATCTGATTTAAAGATTCAAAAAACAATATGAAAATATTAAAATGTATTTTTATCGTGTAAAAAAAAAACACAAATATCCATGAACAAAATAACTAATGAACCAGTTAGAAAGATCAAATCACCCCTAGCCTTAATGCTTAATTTTTTCCACCTATAGATAAATAAGTATTTTTACTATAGCATTTAGTAAATGCTACAATGTAACTTCCATGGTTTTAGAGTTTCAATATATAATAATAATTAATGTCGTGGTTGTTGTTAAAGTGGATGTTTGGTGTTGCAGTAGATATGTTTTTAAAAAATATTTTTGTTTGAAAATATATTAATTTTTTTAAAAAGATTTATATTAAAATATTAAAATCATTGAAAAATATTTTAAAAAATATTTTTTTAAGATTAACATGCTATTTTTTTTAAAAAAGCTATTACATTAATTCTCACATTCACAAACATATTTCAAATAAAAAAAGAATTAACACAAATGTTGGTGCCGAATGCAAGCAGATAATTGATAACTCACTTAGATCATCCCTGAATCTTTTCACTCCAATTTAGAGCCTGCTTAGTGTTTTTTTTTTATATAAAAAAACTAGTAATTTTAGCACGAAGAGAAATTAAAAATATAGTCGATGTGAAAAAACTATGAATTATTTTTTTCTAGAAGGGTATCCATGGCAAACAAATTATAAAAGTTTCTAAATATTTTTATCTAATTAAACACAAAATAATATAAAACAATAATCAAGGATCTCGTAAAAAAAAGAAAATCAGGGATCAGATTTAATAATTTTTATAGATTTTAATGTGAGTTTATTATTTTTTATATTTATCCATTGGTTTTTGTTGACCTGTTTTAAATTAATTTTAAAATTTAATAATCTAAATAAAATATCAACAAAGTACTATATAGATTATAAGCGATATAAAAAGCTTACTTTATATTATTTAATATTTTATATGATGTATAAATAGGTATATAAATAAAAAAGGGGATTGATATATATTTTCTATTCTGTTCTTAATTATAAATTATAGAAAGAATTGAATTAATATATTTGATTTTTACTAATATGTTTTTAACGCATTTGCTAATTTTTAAGATCCAAGAGTGTTTTTGTGAAATCAAATATTTCAACACATAATTCATACTTTTATAAATAATTATGAATATATATTATTTTTAAAAATGAATAAATAAATATATTAAAATCATTTATATAAAGTGTTTAAGAGTGTTGTAGATATTGTTTTTTTAAAGTGTTTTTTTATAAAAATATTTAAAAATAATATATATATATATTTTATTTTTTAAAATTTATTTTTAACAACAACATATATAAAAAAAAATATAAAAAATAATTTTAAATAAAAAAATAAAATTTTACCACTCTGTTTAGACAGCTGCACTCCCAAATGGAGGCTAATAAATAAATAGATATGAATGTCAAATAATTTAGTGTGAATGGATTTATTCTCGGCATGTATGTTATAAAAAAAGTATAGAAAAATATCGAGAATTTTTTTATTTTTTTATTTTTTAAAACGCATGGCAATTTAGGACTCAGGATATAATGCTACCCGAATTATCACAATTCTAGTGAATTTTAAGAGAATGCGGGAAGAAGTCCATCCTGTCCTCTGCACAGGCAAATAAAACCCCACGACCGAAACTCTCTGCCACTTTAGTAAATTTCCGGAGAAGCCGAACCAAAAAATGGAGTCGACAATGGCCAGGCATACATGCCTGAAGCTTGAAATCCCCGCACCAATCTTCGTAAAAGGCACTTGGTTTCCCTTTCACTTCAATCTCTCCATCACCGACGGCCTTAATTCCTGGTTCTGTAACGGTAAATAAAACCCCACAATTTGCTCTCTTATTCCATATCATTTTCATTCTCAAACCAGAATTTTAATCTTCTATTTGACAGCAACGGAAGAGGAGGTGAGAGATAGAGCAGCACAATGGGACCAACCTGTGTCTACCTACATTCAATTGGCCGAGAAACATTTAGGGTTTCAAATTCCCGGTTCTGTTTACAAATTTACTGATGCCGGAGAGGGGAATAAACGAGTTAGTACTACCTTTCCCTTTTCCCTTTTTCATTATAAATAGTAAAAAAGTTGCTGCTTTAGTGGAAATTTGAGTGGATTTTCGTAAGAACTTAAAAACTGTGGTTGGTTGTAGTTGTCGTGGACTTTTGAGAAAGAAGGGACAAAGCTAGAATGGCGATGGAAATGCCAGCCCTCGCCTGATACTAAGAAGACTACTACTTTAATCTTGGATTTTCTTATGGATGCTAACATCAGACTAAGTGTGAGTTCTTTTTTTCTTTTGATTTCTTTCTGGATTGCGTTGATGTTGTTATGGGGTTTTCGTTCCTCTCTGCAAATACTGTTCTTTCTGACCATGCAGTATCGTTTCTTGATCGTATGTTTTAATTTTCATGTTTTATCCTAGCATTCCTCTGTAATTTGAGACTTCATAGCACATCTAATCAAGAGTCAAAGCCTCTGTGATATTATTTACTTTTATCATGCTATATTATTGGTGCAAAAACAAGAGAACTTAATTATTGGAATGATCAGTTGATGAACAGTGAGGTTTTACTCGCTATTATCCTTTCTGGATATACACTGTCTGAGTTATTGAGATTTTGTGCTTGCTAATTGTGAAATGAGATTGTTTCAGGATTTTCATAAAATGTTTCAGGATTTTCATAAAATGTTTGTGTTGTTTCTTAATGGGACTGACTAGGGTTGCTGTTGTAGATGGGAAAGAGTAAGGAAGTTAAAACATCCTATGAAACTGAGAATAATTTAGCCATGGATGTATTGGATCGAGGAATTGAAACTGAATGTAAAGCAGTTAAGGCTGTGTGGAGTAGAAGGAGTACACATATATTTTGTGATATTTGTATCCAAGCTGTTCAGATGGGCTTGCGACCTGGGACTCATTTCTCTAAACATGGATGGAGGTATGTTATTGGACAATTTGAGAAAGAGAGTGGACAAAGTTTTACCAAGAAGCAGTTGAAAAACAAGTGGGATGGGATAAAGAAGGACTGGAAGATTTGGAAATCTTTGCTAGGTCAAGAAAACGAACTTGGTTGGGATCCCAATAAACAAACAGTTGCTGCCTCTGATGATTGGTGGGATGAAAAGATCAAGGTTAGTTTCAAGAATAAATTTTAGGGCCTATGTGGCTTTGGTTTTTCCTTTCATATATTGATTCACACATGGATTTATTTTTTCATATCAATATAGGCTATGCCAGCAGCTGAAAAATTCCGAAATTCGGGTATTGAGCCTGATCTTTGTTCAAAATATGATTTCATGTTCACTGGATCAAGTGCTTGGCCCACCTCTTCAGCTGTTTTTATAGACGAGGAGGAAAATGATGGCAATCTCATGCAACCTAATGTTAATATTGGACCAGCTGTGCATGTGGAAGGGAGTGGTGATTTAGGGGATGAGCCTACTTTTGTGGAGAGTTTGGACGAGATGTTGACTGCTGCATGTGTAGACCGGGACTCCCTCCAGATTGAGGAGCAGGGAAATGACAAGAAACAAAAGAGAGTTGATGAATCTGGCACACAATCAGTCAAGAAAGGAAGGAATCAATCAGGAGGCACAGTGAAGTTATCCCGCAAACTTGACAGGTTGATGGCTACTGTTGAGAGTGGGGGTAGTGTCACTTCGAGGAGGAGAGATGCTCAAGGATGTAGCATTATAGAGGTCATGGATGAATTGCATTCTATGCCAGACATTGTGAAAGGCAGCGGCCTTCATGTATTTGCTTCAGAGTTTTTCCTATTAAGGACTAGAAGAGAGATGTGGTTTGCAATGAGAGAACCAAAAGCCAAAATAAATTGGCTAAAGACTATGTATGATAAATCTGTAGCAAATCAGTAGGTTGGCTCAAGGTTTTCTTGCATTTTCATGTTTATTTCTGGCTTTGCCAGTGGTTTGAGTTGCTTTGCAGGTTCTACATTTTTTTCTGGTATTATGAACAATTCCATCATGTTTGCTTGTATTGACCAGGGCTGTCTGTTTGTGATATAGTTAGGCGTGTTTGTAGACAGTTATTTAATGATGTTTATTTTGACAAAATATCCATATTATTGTGCGAAGTTACTCACCTTTTACTTAAGTGTTGTTTTTCTTAAAACTAAAACTACACATGTAATCATGTAGTCACTAACCTGTCACATCATTTCATTAAATGAAACATAGCATCCTTCATGAGCTAGTAAGATATTTTTGTGAAGAGATTTAGTATTTTCAGTATTATTCTTTGAACATTTTCTGTGTAAAAAGTGGCAAATTCATTATGTTTATGTTTTCTGATGATGAATATGGATGAGATTATGCTGATTCTTGTTCTGAATATTATGAGGAGTTGATAAAATATATGATGTTGATGATGATGACTTTTATTGAAAAAATGAGGATGTCAATGATGCTAACTACAATGATGATGAGGAAACATTTGAAAGGCTCAATCACTTGAGTTTACTTATGTATAGGAAGAAGTTGTCAGAAAGACTCAGTCGTTTGAACGACTGAAAGGAGAAGCTGAGAAGTGTTTGGCACAAAGTGAGAAATTTAACAGTCAGAAGATGGAATTTGAAGCTGCAGTATATGCAAAGGTGTGTTACTATGTGCCTTTAAATTTTCAGAAAAGTATCATAACACTACTACTTTCTTGATTTAAGTTCATTGCATCGTTGCTTGATTCTGCTAATAAAGTTTGAAGCAGAACTGAAGTGATTGGTAATACTGTCTTCGTGCATGGATTTAACTGAGGATGGTTTTAGTTTGATAGAGTTTTGTGTTCTGTTAAAGATATACAATCTCGTACAGTTTTATCATAGTTGAAACATTGTTGCTGAGGTTTGATTGTTGAATAATGTTTTGTCGTCATGAAATGCCAAATAAATTTTTTGTTTAAATAAGTCATGTTTGGTTAGCACAATTGGATATTAAGTTTGAATTCCATGCGTGCCCTTGTTTATCTATGTGATTTTGAAATTTGCATGTCAATTGTCCAAAACCATCCATTCATTTGATACTGGATATACCTTTTGATGGGAGAGTTTATTAGGAAAACTGGAGTGAGAAAGTCACCTCCAGATCTGCACTTTATTTCTGTAATGGTTTGGAAGAGTGGACCAATATGATGGGAGCCTATTCCCATAAACATTGGTCAATGAGACCATAACACAGTAGAGGAAATCTAAATGGCAACAGCACTGAAGTCTAGAGTCAACTGTTAATCTTTTTGGTTAGAAACATGATTATTTAAATGCAGTTTACTAGAAATTATGTTTTTGCTTTACCTAGTATGTAATGCACGGTATGGGTATCTGTCACTCCTTCGCTGAGGATGTATATTTGGTCTTGCATCCTTTTTGACATGTTAGAGCTAATTTGGTTTTTCTTGGCTTCTAGTTTCTTGGGGTCTTAAATTCAAAGAAACGGAAACTTAGAGAACTTCGAGATCAGCTCTCGAAGAAAGAAATTTCTGGAGAATCGGCACAGGAAGAGGAAGATTCTGACAAAACTGAGAGTTTTGATAGAGGTAGTGATGATGAGAAAAGTGTGGAAAAACCTCGGGAGAAAGTCGCAGGCACTTCTAAGGATCTACCACCTCGCAGGGGTTATGTTAGGAAGAAGATAACCCACAAGTAGCATTTCATTGGCAAAGTGTAGTCTTGGCACAAAGGCAATGCACTTCACCATGCCTCTCTGTCCTTTTCAAGCCTCCCTTTTTCTGCATCAATTGCATCTCACCTCTGCTGATAGTCTAGAAGTTATTTTTATCTGCAAGAAATTAATACATGTCACTGAACTTGCGTTTGCTTTCTTTTAGTGATTTACTTTAAATTAAATAGAACATTAGACCTGTTGATGACAGAATACTGAAATTTGGAAATTGATACTCGTGGAAGGAAAAAAAATGCTGGGCCTCTGGTGGGTTTGAGGAAAGACAAGGCTGAATTCGAAGACTTAATATTTTTTTTTCTCGTACTCGAGCCTATATG
>Ga0325414_1005460_pt1 | contig 13443 bp, 13 predicted proteins | sample PopdelMetagenome_8_FD_206183 | JGI IMG/M metagenome (GOLD analysis project Ga0325414, IMG submission 206183) | Populus deltoides microbial communities from Bellville, Georgia, United States - Leaf-PdKOR-R3 | ecosystem: Host-associated > Plants > Phyllosphere > Phylloplane/Leaf | place: USA...
TTGAGAGGCGAGTCTAATTCATTGACTGCTGATTTTGCTTCTTGTTTTCCTTCTTAGCAAAGTAAACTAATTACGTGGACCGTTTCATCGGATGTACACGTTTCTTTTTGTATTTTAAAATTATTTTAAAAGAAATTTAATTTAATTTAATTTAATTTTAAATTTATTTTTATATTTTCTGATTTTTTATTTACTAATATAAAAAATAAACTTTAAAAAATAAAAAATATATATTATTTTAATATATTTATAAACAAAATATATTTTAAAAATAATTATTATCATAATATCCAAACTATCTCTTCATATACACTATGTTTAGGAGTTTTATAATTTTTTTAATGTAGTTTTATTTTTGTTATTATTAATGCAATTTTATGTTTTAATAACCATTAAAAATTATTTAAATAAAAAAATGAATTAATGCATATTTTGAATGACACAAGCAGCACTGCACTTTATGGTAGTCAAAAAAATTTTTTTATCATGTCATTGAAATTGTTGCCACATTTTTCTTTTTATAAATAATGCGTGTTAGCGGTAATGAAACAATTTATTATTTAAAAGCTTTTTTATATTTTTTTTTTAAATAATTTTAGAATTGTCATCTTTATTATTGATATTCTAACTTTAGTTATTATTTTTTAAATTTTCATTCTTCTTATGATTTATTTGTAAAATTTTTATTTGTTTTTAATCTCATTCTTTAATCTCAACTTTTAATATATGTTTTTTAATTTGATCTATATTCAAAAGAAACCATAAAAAAACCTAATTCAAAGTAAAAAGGAAATCATTTTTTTCAAAAGCGTAACAAACATTATTTAAATGGCTCAAACAAAATAAAGAGGCTAGCCCAAGCAAACTAGAGATGAACAATTTGTCTGGGTTGACCAAGCAGGTTGTAGCTTTTTTTTTGTAATTTTATATAATTTTAATATGATGACATTAAAAATATTTTTTAAAAATATTATCTTACTACATTTCTAAAAAAAAAACACTTTAAAAAATAATCGTTACCACAATACCAAATAAATATTAAAAAAAAGCTACAACCCGCTTGGCCAACCCAAACAAATTGCTCATCTCTAGTTTGCTTGTACTAGCCTCTTCATTTTATTTGGGCCATTTAAATAATATCTTTTACATTTAAAAAATACTTTTTTAAAAAATGATTTTCTTTTTACTTCAAATCAGGTTTTTTTTTATGATTTTAAAAACAAAACATGCTCTTAATTATGATATTATAAGGTTTGATACCAAATATAGAAACCTTTTTCTTAGAAATTCATCAAAAGTTTGGAGATAATTTTTTCTTCTTCAAATGCTCCACAACTCAATCTAAATGAATTTATAGGAAATATATATTTCTAGCAACTACTTTTGTCCAAAGGAACGTACTAGTCAAGCATTGATTGTAGGTGAAAAGGTTGTTGAGGTAGTTTTCTAACCGAAAATATATATTTTTTCAATTCTAGCTTTTTATTTTTTCTGGTTTTCTTGAAAAATTGAATTGTGACATCATCACTGAATACACATTTTATTTTTGTTTTCTATTTTCTATTTTTCTCTGGTCTATTATTCGCTTTGAATTTTAGTGAGTTTTATCATCGATAAAAAATGTAGATGGTTAGTGTACGGAAAAAAAGATTTGGATCACCGTGTCCGCTGTATCAATTGAAAAATTGAGAGAGTGTCACTGCACGTGATCAGAAATTAAAGACAGGTCTGAAAGAGAGGGGCACGCGTCTCACACGAGTGAAGTGGCGTGCGCGTGCCGACTCCACTCTATACACAGCCCGCACATGTAAGATCATTCTAGAAAGAGAGAGCGCGTTAAATTGGCATGCCGCCTCAGTTGAACTTGAAAGGTCAAGCAAACAGGAAAAAGAAAGAAAGAAGCAGCTATTTGAGGCGAGGCGGGGAGAAGCAGCTACTACCAATCGGGAAGCGTTCACTCTCTCTGATCTTAATATTTCTCAAGGTATTCTTCACGGATTCAGCGATTCATTTTTCTTTCATTTCCAGGGCTTAGGTTTTGGTCTTGGTTGTTTTATCTTTCCCCATGATCTTTTCCCTTCTCTATTTTTCTTTTATTTGCTAGTTGAACCCATTTGTTTGATCTTGTAAATCTAGTATTATTTGTTCTTTTTGTCGAATTTCTATGATCCAGGGTTCTTACAGCCGATAAAAATGTTAGCTGTCGATCTTGATTACTTAGTTTCTAAAGATTCATGTAGGTTAATGATGAACAATTAATTTAGGCTTCTGAGGTAGTCCCCTGTTGAACAGTCATTTCCTTTGCTGAAAAGTGAACAAATGTGTGTAAAAGGGGAAAAGGAGCAGACTGGGTATATGGGAAATAAACTATTGAGCGGACTGGGTGAATGGGAATTGAACTATCGATGGTTGTTTTAACTTGGCCCAGGAATGTATCGTTCTGGCTTCAGCATTTAGTTTCAAGTAATCTATGATGATAGCATTCTTTGTTCCATTTGTAATGGCTATAACCATCACATTTCAGTTTCAAATGTGGTTTTCTTATTTTTTTTTATTTAATTTAAATGGATAGGGATCATTAGAAGACTTCTTTAATAACTACAATATACAATAATTGGTTTCATTGCTGTAATTTTCTTGATTTGGCCAGAAATGTATTGAAAGCTGTTGAAGGTTTATGTTCTTGTGTGTACATGTGTATTTGTGCTCAGGAAATGTCTTTCCATGAAAAAAAGAAATAACTAAGTATTGCTAGGATCGCTTTTTTTTAATGTTTAAAATTTTGGAACTCTCCCATTCTCTTTCTGCAATTTGAGTCTTAGTCTGCTTCTAAAGTTTAGTTTTCTGCTACTGATTTAGTTGTTTTTTGGTAACCATGTAGACTTGCTTTTCTTACTGTTGTGGAGAGCTAATAGCTCTGGGCTTGAAGGAGGCATTCCTTTTCTGCGGATAAGGTAAGAAAGTTCAATCAAATTTGCCTGATGGTATACATTGTTTTGGGTTATTATCTTTCATAATTCTTAATATATATATATATTGCTTGTTTCTAAGCACCAATAATCTGCTAACAGCTTATATATTTTTTTTAATCTTGAACATGCATTAATTATTGGTCCTTTTCTACAAACATTCAGTTCATAAGCTTTTAGTTCTTAACAATTGCATAGGTAACTACAAATTGTTATAATCGCTGTTTCATCATTTACAGTCTTGTAGCAGCCCTGTACTGAAAACAAAAACAGTCCCATTTGCTTTTCTGATCATCGCATTTTCCTTTTAAGCTTATGTTGGTGATGGAAGAACTAACATTGTTTTTTCTCTTCTTTGAGATGTACTTCTGGTCATCATCGTACCGGGATGCAGATATTGAATTGGTTTTTATATATAAATGGACTGCAAGAAGTTCATCCAGTTGGTTGAGGAAAAGAAGAAGAGAGCTTTGGAGAGGAAAGAAGCCCCTTTGAAATGGGAGCAGAAGTTAGAAGCTGCTGTAAAGGCGAAGGCTGATGCTGAAGCCAAAGTTAGGAAGCAAAAGGCTGCAAAGCATAAAAGAAGATCTGTATCAAACTCGGATACTGATAGCGATAGTGACATCAGTGATGGGAGAAAGAGTAGGAAGAGAACTCACAAGAAGCACCGGAAGCACTTCCACTCCGATTCAGGTGAGAATGAGAAGAGGAGGGAAAAGAAACCCAAGCACAAGTCAAGGAGACAGTCCTTAGTGTCAAGTGATGAATTCCAGTCTGATTCCGAAGAAGAGAGGAGAAAGAGAAAACATAGAAGACACAGGCATCATCGCAATTCAAGATCAGATTCTAGTGATAATGATTCTTCAAGCCATGATGATGAAGCTGTCAAGAGGAGAAGCCGATCAAAGCATCACAAACGACAACGGCAATCAGAATCTAGTGCTTCAGATTCTTCAAGCGATGAGGACAGTGGTGCTATCAGGAGGAGAGGTCATTCAAAGCACCACAAATGCCACCATCGCTGGTCTGAGTCATATGATTCAGGTTCCTCAGGCGATGAACACAGGACTAGTCATGCAAAGCATAATAAGCGTCGACAAAGATCACACAGCATGGATTCAAGGTCGTCAGATTCTGATGGGCTTGGGCATGACAGAAGGAGCAGATCTTTAGGAAAGTCATCAGATGACAATGTTGAAGAAGCAGACAAACTATCAAGGCACAAGAAATCTGGTCATCATCGACACAACCATGACAAGCACAAACACCATCACTCTGATGATGAGAAAAATCACCATTTGCACCGAAAAGACGAAGATCATTCTCACCAGCATGCGGAAGAGAACAATGGAAATCATGCAGGGCAAGCGGATACAATGGTGGTCTAGAACAATTTTAATGTTCATAGTGTTCAGAATGCCTAGATCCTTTTCTGCCAAAAATCCGTGTTTTTTTTTTGTTTGTTCAATTTGGAGGAGCACGAAACTTAATCGTGGATAAAAACTTGCTGTGATTTGCACTGAAATTGTTGGAAGCCTGCAACTGTCATTTTTTTTTTCTTATATTCAAACACAATTCAAATTATCTGATCAACAATTCGTGGGGCCAGTCTTTCATGCTTCGTCCATGCCGTTGGTAAAACTTGCTTTGCACTAGCCCGTTAGGCAGCGTCATATTTTCGGGTTTTATGATGGGTGATTCTAGAGGGCCGTTGTGTACCATCTTTTAGGTTTCCAAAGATGGACGCCACATCGTCTTCGGTTTTCAGTCTCCCATACTACTCTCATCAGCAACTTGTGATAACAATTACATAGTAAAATTGACTGTCCATTAACTAGTTTCAGATAACTTGTTTCTTTTCCTTGAGATCAATTTGTGCATCGTACAGTTTAATTCATCTCGGAACACAACCATATGGTGAATGAAGACTATAAAGTGTGTATGCTTGGAATGGCTTTCCATCCAGCACAGGATGGATTGCAGGTAAGGTTTGTCATTTGTGTTCCAATACATAATTGCTAAGAGAATCCAGTCCTTGATGCTCGCAGGCTTCAGGTATCCAGTTCAACTGAAGCATCAGTATGACGCCCATAGGCAAAAAGCAGAAACGGGGTTCATTTGCTTGGCAGATGATTAAGACACCTGAGGAAAACCAAGACTACTGCTCAAGAATTCATCTATGGGATATAGTAAAATATGGGAATGGGTAACTTGGCATCCCTCGTAACGAAGTTGATATTGTAAATTTTTACCATATAAAGGAAAATTTATCCAGTACATCGGTCTTAAAAAGACAAGTTCTTGGAGTGTATTTGCTTATAAAATTCCCGATCTTTGGAACTGGAAAAAAATTGTACAGGCGGCAGTTTCATAAAAACTCACATCAAAAAGTCCTAATCTGGATCATTCAAGATGACTCGGGATTCTGTCATAAAAAAATAAAGGGTTTAAAAACAAGAGGTGTGGATCCTGTAACTTATCTGCTAGCAGTTACAATTTGTCAATTTCAACAAACAATGAAGATGCTCAAAATTCCAAAATTGGTTTTATTAGCTGAGTGGCACATTTTATCCTCAGCAGTGGGAATAAGAATCACTATCAATTGTTGCTACAAAATAAATACAACAGGATGAACCTCGTCTATAATTTTCAGAAGTTCTTCAGAATTTTCTCACTTGAGACTCCATCTGATACAAGAATTGATGTTATTTCCTGCAAAGTGCAATCAACATTAAAGTTATTACTCGCGTAAATCTAGACAATAATGACATTAAAAATGGGATTGACGTTGCATTCACTAGATAAACAAACCACTAGACAACATCAAATTGTGCACATCAACAGCATTACTATGTCATTTGAATTAGTGTAGAATGGATATCTCCTCAACAGAACAGTTTGCTTACAATAATAGAAGAAAAAAATTCCCAACTCACCAACAATTACTAGTTTTGCAAGAATAGTATTTCCAGAGGCAATAATCCAAACCCTCATCAAACCCATAGCTATTTATGCAAAATCAATATGCACCATAAATTCTTATGGTGACAGAATGATTCTCAAAAAGTATATCACGCAGCTCCCCTTACCCTAGTAGGCCAAGCTGGGCCTGCAAATTGTCACTCATTCAAAAGCTATGAAAACATTTATCAACAATTTTGCTGCCTTCAATAACGTCTTATATTATTAACCTTGTCCTTTCAGTTCAAAGCACTGATGTTTTCTAGCCATTTCACTCAATCAATCTCCTCACCATGAATAGCTGTTTTAGTATTAGAACACAGCTAGGCCCGTAGCTAAACCATTGCAAACTCGTAGATGATTGATGTCTTATGCAACTGCTCCCTAGCAGAAGGGACAAACAGCTCTAAGTAAATGTCAAAGGCAGGAACTCAGAGCCCAGAACCCCTGCTTGAGGAATGGATAACTACTCATTAACAAACTTAAAAGTGTGCCTCTCACATGGTGACTCTTGGTTTGGGAAGGGAGTCTCCACCCTTGCCAAGTATCAACCTCCCAAAAAATAACAACCATCATCTATGCTTATTGGGATCTACACTTTCATTTTATTTTCCTTGTCGTCTCACCAATTCACTCTCCGTGCAGTTAGTTGAGGTCATCAATTGTTTCAAGTGTCAAGCATAAATGCTTCAAAAGAAAGAAAGAGGGGTTGGAGAAAGAGTGTAAATTGTGGGATGGCATGATTAATAAAATGAGAAATCCAATCAAGAAATAAACCCAAAAGAAGTTGAAGCATGCTCTGGCATATAATGAAGATTTTTTCCATACATCATATACCATCTGCATTAATTTGCAATGATTTGATGAAATGAGGAAAAATTCCATGCTGATGCAAGGCAAAGCATGCACTTAATAATCAAGACCACTTTCCTAATTTATAATTTGCAAGTAATGCCCAAAGTTAGATCATTAGTAACATGGCAAATGAATGAACAACGCATTTTTAGGAATTATAAATGCAGGAAACATTATGAGAAAACAAAACCGAAGACAAATAAATGAAGGCTTATAACAAACCTCAGTCATCTGTTTCTGCCCACAGAGAACAACACCAGTGCCTGTAGGACTATAAATTTGCTTGGCCCTGGAAAAAGCAGCCTGAAAAACCAATGATATGAATAGATGTTAATCTGATTTTCCCAGATCAACAATCTTAAAAAGCAAGTCTGCACAATCTACCTGTACATAGTTACTTTCACCCGTCCAATTATCATCTGGTTGTGATAACACTGGCACGATCTTAACACCAGAAGACTCCCAGTCTTTAAACCTATCCTATAGGAGGAAGAATCACAAGCTTCAATCAACTCCACCAAAAGCAACTGGAAAAGAAAGAGCAATTCCACAGCAGCATGCCATAAAGAAGAGAAAAAAGCAAACAAACCTGGTAAGCCATTCTCTTTAGGTTTCTAGCCCCATAATACAGCCTCACATCAGATCTTTTATCAGCATTAAAACCTGACTCAATAAGAGATCGAATTGGACTGCAGGAGAAAAGAACGAAAATAGTACAGAAATTGACAAAGTAAAAGCATATATTAAGAATACTTAGAGTTCAGATGTTGAAGAAATCAATGGCAATGAAGCAAGGTTGCTAAATGCCAAAACAAGAAACATCTAGTACTGGCTAAATGGCACACTCTACTTCTACTTCAGGTTTACTACAAGCAAGGATTTGGCTAAGAAAGTGTAACTTCTTCTTTTGATGGCAAATGATGCTTGTGTTAATATATCGAAATGCAATATATTAATTATCAAATTGCATCATCTGATGGTAGAAACTATCCTATGGAAGGCAAAAGCTCGTGAAACTGAATAGCACTAATGTTCCATTCTAAGATTTTGTGTACAATAATTTTTTGGCAGAAATGAGCAAAATTCACTGATTCATTTCTCATCAAGAGAGCATCGAAAACAAAAGGAGAGAAAGAAATCGCACCTGATACCAGATCCAGTGGCGAAAATCAGAACCGTGGGATATTTCTCGGCAGGCTCAATTTGTTCAATGTCGAAACCTCTACCCACAGCTTGGCTCAATTCCACCACATCTCCTCTTTTAAGCCCGCACAACAGCTCTGCCGTCGATCCAGCCACGCTCTTCACCAAAAAGTCAAACGCACCTTTTGAAGCTGCGTCGGACGGCGGCGAGGCGATGGCCAGGAACGATGGCTTCTCCACGTCGGGGACGCGTAGCTGTAAGTACTGTCCAGCACGTGTGTGTGACGCTGCGAGGTCTGGAGAGTCTAAAACGTCGATTCTCACGTGGAAGAGTGATTCGGCTGCTGGTTCGATCCCGGAGAGAGGCGCTTGTGTCCAGACTGTGGTGTCTTGCCATACTGCAGCGGCGACCGTGGCTAGACGCCGCATGCGGTGGTGTCTGAGGTGTGTGGTTAGGTGGTTTGGAGCTAGGCGGCGTAGGACAGTCATGGAAAGGAGGGGATGGCAATGGTGCGCATGGGGAAGAGGCGATGATAAAGAGAGAAGAGTAGAGGGAGAGAAAGAGAGTTTACGGTGGTTTATGGGAGAAGCGGTTGGTTAGGTCACTGGAGGTTGGCGGCGCTAAAGGTGGCAGAGGTGGCGTTTGATAAAATGCGCCGTAGGTGAATTGTTTTGAGTGGGTTGCCACTTGTCATGTCCTCGAGTGATCCTGTAAATATATGTGCTAAGTAGTGGGCCCGTGAATTTGTTGTCTGCTGCAGTATAGTTTCATAAAGGGAAAGTATACTTTACCCCCTAAAGTATTATTTTAAATATCAATTAAGTCAAAAAAACCTTTTGACCTTTTCAAGTCTGCCCAAATATAATTAAAGTAGAGGTAGATGAAATATTTGGTGCAATTTAAAATTTATGAAACGTGATTATTTTTTAAAATATTTTTATTTTAAAAATATATTAAAACAATATTTTTTATATTTTTTAATTTTATTTTAATATCAATATCAAAATTGTGGTCGAGCAACGTAGCCAAAACAGGTACTAACAAGCACTTTTATTTCAAACGTTGAAATAAGCTTCGACCGTCTTTAAGTAGCAACAATTCATGGTGAATTTCAATTGACTACTTTGTATAAAAAGTACAGATAAAGGCTAATAAAGTAGAAGAAATTTATTATGATTCTATATTAAAATTATCATTTATAATAAATTGAATTTTAATTTAGCATCCAAGATGGAAGTATTTAATGAAAACGTGGAAATTGGATGTAACAAACAATTGATAAATAGAGAGGTGACGTTCTCTAGCATCAATTAAATAAAAAAAAATTGAAATTTAATTGATAATAAAATAATCTCTTAGGATACTTTCTCTTCATAAACAACTCCACCACACGACCATATTTTGGCAAGGGATAAAAAACACAAACCATGTGTTCAAATTGAACTTTTATTATAAACACAAACCCACAGGTCATCTAGTGATTTTTTTTTTTATAAATCTAAAAAGATGTTTTAGTTTTTTTTTTAATAGTTATTTTGATATAAAAAAAAAAATCCACAGCACGAATAAAGTAACATCTAATCAAGCCCCGAGTTGAGAGGTCACAAGGTTCACCTCCCATACCATGTCATGTAGCCCAGGGGTCATAGCTCATAAAGCTGCAACTTGTTTTCTACTTATTTCGTTCAAAGGTTTCATAATCTTTAATCTCTTATTTCATTTGCTCAATCCTTGCTTTTATTAATAACCAAGCTTCCTCTTGCTACACATGTAATAAAATCTTAAATAATAGATGCACATTTCAAAGATTCTCAAAACACAAACTTTCCATAGACGTAATGGGTAGAATATATACAAGCCATCTCGTTGCCAGAACCAAAACCTAGACTTTCATAAGACGACGTTTGATGCCAGCGAGTAACATGTACAGGTTTTTTATTTTTCAAATTGAGTTTGCAATGAAAATTAGGTGAAGACACATTTCAAAGGATGCCATAGTAACTAAACAACCGGCCCTTTCACTGCCTTAACCAAATCATTCCTGTGGTCAACCTGGGCAAATATTGCAGACATATACAGAACTCAGGTCCACGACAAACTACTATAGGAGCCTATCATCGTATAGCGCTCACCAATAAACTCTAAACTACAGAATCATCAAGATGCAAACAGAATTTCTGATTAACAAAACCAGAAACTATTCCGTTCAAAAGCCCTGTCCAAACAAATTGTACCTGTCACACTAGAACAAGTTAACAGACGTGCGTTCAATTGAACCAGTTTTGCAATATTCAAAACAGGATTATCCGTAAACGCTGTCAGAAAGATTCTCAAGAGATAATTGACAGTTGATAAAGGAAAAATATACAAGCCCACCTCCCTCTGTTGCCCCCTCATTTAAGCAACACGGAGAAAGGGGGGCTTGGCTGGACAGGTCTCAGCTCTATTCCTCTTTCACACTCTGCAACAACATTAAAACAGAAATTGCAAATCCTGACAAATTTGATCTCAAAAAATGAACATCTTGTTGCTAGCATCACCAGCACCACCTTAATTATTGATTTTTGCAATTATCAGTTTAAGGGAAGAAAAGGATAAAAAAGTTGTCTGTTTAAGCAGTAGCAGATTCCTTGGAAATCTTTTCAGCCTTGGCGATAACCTCCTCAATACCGCCAACCATGTAAAATGACTGCTCTGGAAGGTCATCGTATTTCCCATCCAACACGCCCTGCCATACAAAAAACAGAATTGCCAACGAATTAAATCTATGATTAGTGTAGCTGAACCCAAACAGACAGCAAATGTCATCTAGCCAAGCAAATGCAATATAAGAAAATCTGACACAGGACCAACTTGTGGGTTCATGTTTGAGCAAGCGTGTCACAGATAGAGAGGGGCAGAAAGGAGAAGGATAAGGAAAAGCACCTGGAAGCTTTCTACACCCTCCTTCAACTCGACGTACTTTCCAGGAGCACCGGTGAAAACTTCTGCAACATGGAAGGGCTGGCTCAAGAACCTCTGAATTTTACGAGCACGGGCAACTGTCAGCTTATCATCTTCACTGAGCTCATCCATTCCCAAAATGGCAATAATATCTTGCAAATTCTTATAGTTCTGAAGAACCTTCTGCACACCACGAGCAGTGTTATAGTGCTCCTCGCCCAAAATATGAGGTGAGAGCATACGAGATGTAGAATCAAGGGGATCCACAGCAGGATAGATACCAAGCTCAGAAATCTGTCCAATAGGAGTGGCAATATAGCAATTAGGATTTATATTAGCACCACAAATGCTGTGACTGCTAGCCTACTTCAAGTAAACACAGCCATACCTGTCGTGACAGCACAGTTGTGGCATCCAAGTGAGCAAAGGTTGTGGCAGGAGCTGGATCTGTCAAATCATCAGCAGGCACATAAATAGCTTGGACAGAAGTAATAGAACCTTTCTTAGTTGTTGTAATCCGCTCTTGAAGACCTCCAAGATCTGTAGCCAAGGTTGGCTGATAACCGACAGCAGATGGGATACGACCAAGCAATGCAGACACCTCTGAGTTAGCCTGCAGGTCAAAGAGCAAAATAAAAGATTTGTAACTCAGCAACAGGAAACAAGTTAAGATGTTTCAGCCAGAAATCCATTGGCATTGAATTTTACCTGGGTAAAGCGGAAAATGTTGTCAATGAAGAGAAGCACATCTTGCCCTTCAGCATCACGGAAGTGCTCAGCCACAGTAAGCCCAGTGAGACCAACACGAGCACGAGCACCAGGGGGCTCGTTCATTTGACCATACACCAGAGCACATTTGCTCTCGGACTGATATGAAGGGAGGCAAATTACAAAATTTCAGTAAGTATTAACTTGAAAATTAAAATAGAAAAACAGATGAATGGCCAATTGTGCTGACCTGCTGATCCCCTAGCTTAATGACACCACTTTCAATCATTTCTCTGTACAAGTCATTTCCCTCACGGGTACGTTCTCCAACACCAGCAAAGACAGAGAAACCACCTGATCACAGAAAAACATAAAAATCATAAGAATGTGGAAAAAAAAAACTTTGTATTACTGTAGGAGCCAAACAAACCATGAGCTTTTGCAACATTGTTGATAAGTTCCATAATAAGCACAGTTTTTCCAACACCAGCACCGCCAAACAGTCCAATCTTTCCTCCTCTTTGGTATGGTGCAAGGAGATCGACAACCTGTAGGGAAGAAATAAGAGAGCATAAATTCCAAATGCTAGCATCAAGTTTCGACTGTTGAAGCACATGAAAACATGAAAACAACATCCATCCTGTTTAAAATGGATGAAAAAAAATAAGAACCTGGGCATCAACTACAATTCTAAATAAGACTATATATATGTCGGTTACCTTAATACCGGTAACAAGGATCTGTTGCTCAGTTGCTTGCTCAACAAAAGCAGGAGCCTCCCTATGAATAGGCAAGTAGTGCTCTGTCTCTGATGGGGATTAAAACAGTCGTTGAAAATTTTCACATCATAATAGTATACCATACTGATCAAATGATTAAGGTTTGCATATATCTTACTGAGATCCCCCTTCTCGTCAATGGCTTCTCCAATGACATTGATGATACGACCAAGGGTGGCCCTACCCACAGGCACCTATAGAGCATATGCCAGTAAAGAAATCAGCTTAGAAGATGCAACTTTTAACAGAGACATAGCACAAATAATACCTACTTGAAAACCACAGACAAACCCAGCAATAACAAACCAGAGCAATAAACAATAAAACATTATAAAGGAAACACCAATGCATAAGGGGTAGATACACTAGCCAAGCATCAGAGTTTTGAACTTAGCCTGCACTAAAAAAATTATCCTTCAAGTGTCAGCAATCATATTTCAAATAAAACCTTGATCCACAGCAACACCACATCAAAGAGATCACCCAAAAAAACTAAACAGTTACATAAAATCCAGTAACATATAAATCCGCAATTGAACCTATTAGATTCAAGCCTTTTTTCCGGTTTCCAATCAAATATATCCTTTATTTCATAAAAAAAAAATCCTTTCAACTTTCCCATATTCCTGCACTAAAAATAGAATCACACCAAACAAAAAAAAGAACGAAAGAAAACGGATCCTAATTTCCAGAGTTTTCTATTACCACAAACCCCTATTCCAATTTATCGCTGCAATAATCATAGCAAACAAATACCCAGATCTACAATAAAAAGAAAAACCCATCTTAACATGGATCGTCACACTCTAAAAGGAAAATCGAAAGACAACAAAAGCCCAGCATTTCTCATCAGATACCATGAAATTGAAAAACAAATACCATGAAATTGAAAAACAAACACAACATAAGAAAAACTGAACGAATTTTCTTACAGTAATTGGGGACCCAGTGTTTAGTACAGGCTGGCCTCTAACCAAACCTTCAGTACCATCCATAGCAATAGTCCTAACAACACTCTCACCCAAATGCTGCGCCACTTCAAGGACCAACCGGATCGAGTGTCCCTGAACCTCCAACGCCGTCA
>Ga0325414_1005462_pt1 | contig 13442 bp, 8 predicted proteins | sample PopdelMetagenome_8_FD_206183 | JGI IMG/M metagenome (GOLD analysis project Ga0325414, IMG submission 206183) | Populus deltoides microbial communities from Bellville, Georgia, United States - Leaf-PdKOR-R3 | ecosystem: Host-associated > Plants > Phyllosphere > Phylloplane/Leaf | place: USA...
CATGTCAAAGAACCATCTTAACTCAATAACTTAAGCTATTATATGAGGTTCTAAGATATGATTTATAGATCTACACTTGTCTCTCAATTTTTCCAGTTTTATTTTTAGGTATAGTTTATGATTTTTTATATTATTTATGAACATACATAATTATTGATTTATTTAATTACATGTATGCATAAACTTTCTAATATTTACTTAGATTTGTTTTAACTACAAAAACATGTCAAAAAAGCCTATGTATTTGGTTGATTTTGTTTTTTTTAAATGGATTTATACGTGTAACTGCTAAGCTTTATTGTCACTTATGGTGGTCAGAATTTAAAAAGTAGACGACACGTTATTTAGTGTATTGTTTTTTTGAAAAAGGTGAACGGCATGTCATGTTCCCCTTGAAAAAAAAAAGATAGATAGCCCATGCACTTGGACATTTTTTAGAGGTCCAGGCTCACATATCTGGCTTATTTTATATCATTTGATTATTATTATTTTCAATTTCATTCTTCAATATTGAATATTTATTAATTTTTCTTATTAACTTTCATTTTCAATTTCATCATTTAATATTTTGTTGACTTTGAATTGGGTTACATAATTTATTTTGTTTTTTTTTTGTAAGTTTATCGTTGTCTCAAACAAACATCATCATATTTGGTTGGTGCTTAATTTTGCAAGAGTCTAATTTTTCATAATATAATTAACAAAAAATAGTTTTAGAAAAAATAAATTTATTAGCCCAGTGGACGTATTTGGCGGGTTAACTTAGGTTGATTGAGAATAGAGTTTTATAATGTTTTAGTTTTTTTCCTATAAGGTTATCGCGTTCTCAAACAAATATCTCAGCATTGGATTGATGTTCGGTTTTTTGAGTGTTTATTTTTATTATTATATAATAAAATGAAAAATTATTTTTTAAAAAAAGTTTTAAACCCACTAGAATCTATCATTTAGGTTGTAGGTTTGATGAGTTAACTTAGCTTGATTAAGAATTAGGATTCATAATTTGTTTCAATTTGTATTTTTTAGTGTTATCGCAATCTTAAATAAATGTTATGGCATTGATTTGATGCTCAATTTTGTAAATAACTATTTTTATTGTCATATAATTATATAAAAAATAATTTAAAAATTATTAAACTTGTTGGAGTTAAAAATAGCATAACACAACACACGGTAGAATTATCTAAGTTAATATTGTAACAAAATTTAAACTTCAACTATCCAATAGCCTATTTTGAACCACGAGGATGTGTGTGTCATAAATTGACACCACAGGGACCTCAGTGTTACTAAACCATTTACTTAAACAAGGGCAATCTGACCAAATGTAAAAGAGTATTGGGAGTGATTTTAACAGTCCAAAATCTAAATCCCCAACGAGGCTCCTTGCTCCCTCTCCAAAAACATACCAGGTGAGTGGAAATAGCAATTTCGCTGAAGTGTTGTAAAGGGTTTAGAAAAGGGTTTATTGTTGAAAAAACACAGACCCCTATCATGGCGATGAAGAATTCACTGTGCAGATGCAGAGTACTTGCAAAAATCGCTACCTCACAACCAGCTACAAGGCGAATCTCTCCTCCACTAATTCTCCTGCTTCAACAATCATCTTGTTACTCTACCAACGAAAAGGAGCACAACCCACCAACAATTACACTAAAAAAAACACCACCTTTATACAAGAAATTACCTTCTTCTACAGATTTTCCAAGGCCCAAAGAAATCCCATTTCAAGCAAAGGTTGCTAATTCCATTAACTTAATTGGGTATATCGATATGCCTATTCAAACCCAAGTTTCATCTCCTGATGAAAAGTTTCGGGCTGCCACTGTTATTACCCAGGAACCTTCTTATCATTCTCCTGCCCTTCGGTACTCTCTTTTACTACTACTTTTTTTTCTTACACTTCTCTCTTCTTTTCTCTACCTGAGTTTGTCTGTTATTTTTGTCTCTGTTGCTTATGTAGAAAAAAGATTTTGGATGGATTTGCATTTTTAGTAAAAGCTGCTGTAAAGTTTGTTACTTTCACACTGATTGAGTTGCTTTGTTCTGTTACTGATGCTATCTATGTTTCACTTTTGGTTGGTTGATTTGTTTCTCTCTTACAATATTAGGATTCCAATAATATTTGAAGGTGATTTGGCCCATATTGCTGCTTCACACTTGAAGAAAGGAGATTTTGTCTACATAGATGGGCAGTTAAGTACTGACCCCCCTCCTTTCCCTGAGATGCAGGATCAAACCCAAGTTCAGGTAAGCATCATTAACTATGGACCTAAAAATGCAAACATGCGTCACTTGCACTGTGCTTTGGGGTTAATTATGTCTAGCATTGGATTCTTATAAGTATTGTGTTAATTTGATACTGTGGAATGAATAACACCAGGAGGTTGGTCTATTAGATTCTTTTCTTTTCTTTTCTTTTTGATAGAGTGGTCTATTAGATTCTGGACTTTTGGTAACCAGAACATTTTAAGAATTTTAGGCTTTGCATAACTTAGATTAGAAGAGAGTTTTCCTTCATGCCCTGCAGGAAACTCAGGCTTAAACATTCTTGAAATATGCCCCTGCCTTAGCTCACTTCTGTTTGCATTGGTCAGTAACTAGGTGGAATATGATCTGTTAAGATTCATTGCTTCTTGTTCAACAGGATCTCAAAGTCAAAACAGAATGAATAATGGTCAATGCCAATATTGCAATGAGTTGATCTGGATATAATAAAGAAATTGAATTTTTTAAACATATGCGAAGGTGATACCAAAGATGATGCCTCCTTGCATCATATGCTGGAATTTCTTAGCATGCCTATCTGATGTAGGATTGGGATAGTCCGGAGACCAACAAAAGATGCAATAGATGCTCTTTTACAAACCTGATGGGTGTTGTGCTATTGTACATGTGAAAAGCTTATAATGCTAGATGTGTTCGTTCTTGCTAGGTTTTGGTGAACAGTATCAACTTTATTGAGGGGTCTTTCCAAGTGAAGAAAAGTCTACTCGAGCAGCAACTAGAAGTGCCCTTAGATGATGATGGTAAATCCTTGTAAGATATTTTTATTAACTTTTTTGGTGCTGCTGATTGCTAAACTATGGCATACTTATCTTTCAGCCAGCATGAAGAGAAAGGGTGAATCTGGATCGAATTCCTGGACTGACCTTCTTGAAAATCCAAATCAGTGGTGGGATTATCGTAGTAGTAAGCGCAGTGGATTGGTAATGATTCACCCTCTAGGCAAGTTCTTATTTAGCTGTTGATATTTATGGATCCGTTACCTGCTTGCTTCTTGTTTTGCACAGGTAAAACCAAAGCACCCAGATTTTAAACACAAGAATAACAACCAGTCCGTCTGGCTTACTGGGGCACCAAGTTGGATTTTTTCAGGACTTGAGAAGGTGAAATTTGATGTTAAGACTGCCCTACCAACACAAACAAAGCAGCAAAAAGGTACAAACAACTTAGCTACTATCCTTAAACTACCTTCACCTGGCCTCCCTATGCTGCATCCTTTAAAATTGGCATATCTAGCAATGTGGATGCTTATTATTTTTTTATGTCAATATGTGCTTGTCAATATGTGCTTAGAGAACAATTCTCATGGGAGCCATCAGATGCTTCTGTCCCATGTGGCAAATGGCACCATGCTGGTATAAACATACAATATCTACACCAATAAAGACACCGGACTTGAGACATTGTTTATGCATTCGTATGATCATAAACGATGGAGGGTAGCCCAAATGATTGAGAGAGATAGTCCAAACCATTGAGAGATTGAGCTTTAGCTTATGTTTTGGTTTAATTTATTTGAACTTTTAGTTGAGGTTTATTAATTAGATTTTATTTGTTAGGCTTGATTTAATTATTATTGAGTATTTTATTTAGAGGGCTATAAGCCCAATTGCTTGTTTTAGTTAGGGTTTTAATATTTATATCCTACTTTTCTAAATGTTAGACAATTGTTTATGAATTGAATAAAAATTGCAAAGTTGCAGACTTTTCTAGCACCTATTTTTTCTTTTCTTTGGCTTCTTCTTCCCTTTTTTTGGCTTCTTCTTTTTTTCATCTTTGGTTTTAAATCTCTTTTGTCCCGCATCATCTTTGGTATCATAGCTTTTTTTAATTGTTCTTACAATTAAACAATCTATGGACTTGTTCAAATTCCTAACATTTAACTTGGTTCATAAACCCTAGACCATGTAGGATGCTTTCATCAACAGTGAAAAGAAAAAATCAGTAGTACATTACAAAAAAAATAGTGTTTATGTTTTCATTTTTCCCATTTACAATCAAAATCTGAAAAAAAAAAATTACAATCAGCCAAACACACCCTTAGATTTATTTTTCCCCTAAAGCATAGCCACCACACATTCATTCCCCCACCTCACAGCTGCAAACCGACCACTCCACCAGAAGATTGGCCTCCCATGGCAGATTGGCTGACCCTCAGACTAGTTATCCTTGTCGCCAGTTGCAGATCAGCCGCTGCCTTGCCTAACTAGTTACTGAGAAGACCATTACTAACTTGCACAACCGCCAGCAACAATCAGGGCACAAACCGGTCGATCTTTTGCCCACGAACCATAGCAGCCCCTCCCTTAGCTACAACAACTCTAGCATAGCAATTCAACCATCCCCATTAGCAAATTGTAATTTTCCTTGGCAACTCCCGGCAAACCATAAACTAATCTGCCCGACACCACCACCAGATCTAGCACAGCAAATCAATGGCGCCAAAGATGCCACAACATCACACCAGCAGTAGGAAAGCAATCCTTTTCTTTTTATTTGCACCGGGTTCAGTCAAGGAGACAACAAATCATTCCAACCATGTCTCACTTTCCATATAAGTCACGACAACTCCTTCACAGCAGCCGTTTGTTCCTCAACAGCCACACCTTATCACGGGATTAGCATTTTTCTTTTCTTTAGTTGTAACAACAACACCAATTCAAGGGATTGGCATTTTTCTCTTTGTTTAGTTTAGTTTTTGTTTTATAGTGCTTAAAAAATAATCATCATGCACAATTACATCAACGAGGGATGCCATATCGACAATAGCTTGTGTAATTCAAGTGCTCTATCATCGTTATTCAACAATTTAATCGGTAAATTACTTGACCTCTCGATTCACTGGATTTTACTTTTCCTGGTTTTGCACTTTCCATTTAAGGTTGTCATTAATATTACTTTTGTGTCTAGAAAATTTAAAAAAAATTTAAAAAATCTCACGTTTCATTTCTATATGTTATTTTTGCTTATCAACCTCTTTCATTATTGATAATCTAGCATCTAGTCTTTGTTGTTATTTGTGGGTTCTTGCTTGTGGCATTGTGTTTGATTAATCATTTACATTTAAGGGTCTAACATTGTTTGCTTAAAATTTTTCTAGTTTTTTATGTTGTTGATTAATCTTCACATTAAAAAAAGAAAGAAATCAACTTTATTTTTGCATTGCGATTTCACTTGCAAGAACCATTTGTAATCTCAATTCCATTTCTAAATTAGTGTTGTATACATTTGTGTCTTGATCATCTAGTGTCCAAGCTTAAGTCTACAATTATAGTAGATCCAACTCTTGGTGATACTCTTGGGGCCATTTGAGGGGAACTGCAAACCTAGATGATCAACATGTTTAAAAGAATTGAACCCTAAGAGCGTTCTCAAATAAGGCACCCAAAGACCAATAAATATTATAGGAATAATCATTATAGGCAAGTTCACCCTGAACGCAACTAATATGACTATCATATATGTTACTGTAATCATGAAGACCTTGATGAGCAAGTCATGAGCCATGACAAAATTGAAGCCGCCATTTTTTACGGTCCTCATAACCCTTGAATCTTTGATATGTAGATTCGTGACGTTGATCAATTCTTTGAGTGGCATAACTTGTTTGATAAGAGGAGAGTTTGATTGCTAAGATGATGCTTATCGATGAAGCCCGACTTTATTGGGGAGATGTTGACGATTGTTTAAAGAGGAGAGTTAAACCTCCCATAACTGATTTAACCAAAATGAAACAAAAACTACAAGAGAAATACATACCTTAGTCTTATAGGAATAAACTCTTTGACCAATGGAACAACCTTAGACAAGAGAATAAGTCTGTCAATGAATATATAACACCATTTAATGATCACATGATGAGATTTGTCATAAGAAAAATAAAGCCATGACTTTACGTAGTTTTTGTAAAGGTTTGAATGATGATTTTAGAAAAGAAGTCATGCTCATAGGTGCTTTCACCCTTGACCAAGCCTATAATGTAGTGTAAGATTATGAGTTACTTATAAAAAGTTGATGGACAAAACATCAAGACCTCTTAGGACTCTTTTTAGGTCTCAATTTAGAAATAATGATTTTTTATTAGGTGTTTCCCCCCGTAGGTTTAATCTTAGTAGTGCCCATATTTATAAAGAAGAAAAGGGTAAATGAGTTATCAATGAAATGTCTAGGATAAATTCAAAGGTTCAGTGTGCTAAATGTTAAGGTTTTGGTTATATCTTCGTTAATTGTACCTCTAAACCCTTAGTCATTCAAGAACATAAAGATATAGGTGAAAGTGAAGACTATTATATTCAAGTGTATGAACCTAATCCTGAGGATTTTAATGACCTCAATGAAGAAGATATGCAAGAAGAGGGACTTAACATTAGTTTGAAATGAAGTTAATAAAGAATATAATAATTCTGTTTTAGTGGTAATGGAAGAAGTTTTAGAAAACTCTTTAGTGGAATTGCTCGAAGAGATAAATAGTCTTAGAAGAGTTTCATCATACTAGTTCTCTTAAACTACTTGATTCTCTATCTACCATGCTTGATGTTCAGCACGTCAAAGAGAGCAACATGCTCCTCACCCCCTAATGATTGACGTCCAGCACGTCATAGGTTTAGAACAACATGTTGAGCTCCCTGATCTCTTACCCTTGACACGTGAAGAGAAAGATGAAGATAATCCTAATATATTAGGTTATGTCCAAACTATATCTACTAAGGCTTCAAATATTGTTTGTACTCCACATCCTCGATCATATAGTGTTCATAGTTACGAATCTAGGATGCTTGTAAATCTTCTTCTTATGTCTAACTCAACCGAGTTTTTTGCATGTTGAGATCATAAAATATATTCAAGTAAGTAATGAACAATACAAATTTAGAGCTGATTTACATAAGTATAATGATGCACTTAATGTTGGAGATTATTTCATGATACAGATTAGACCTGAATGATGTCTTTTAGAAATTAGTCATAAATTGCAAATGATTGAATCAAATAATTATATAATTAAATTGTTACCAAACTTTGATATTAGCTCTACTTTTGACCTGAAGGGCCTTGTTATATATAAAATATGGCAATTTATCCATGATGATTCTTTTGAAACCTCTACCCCATTATATTTATCTTTAACATAAAATGAACATATTAATACTACTTTGGATGCACAAGTTGTTTTTACCAGGGATGTGAACTTCAGCGAATCCCAATATATGATCTCGACGACTAGATTTAAACTATACTTGGATTATCAGAGAGACATCACAACAACTTGGTCATGATCTTTGGGAGCATTATTGGAATTGTCTTGAACTACACTTGATAAGGTCAAGTCTCTTTAATCCTAGGAGAGTTAGTGGGGACACCACACTTGAGACTTTGTTTAAGCTTACGTATAATCATAGATGATGGAGGATAGCTCAAACCATTGAGAGATTAGACTTTAGCTTATATTTTGATTTAATTTATTTGAATTTTTCATTGAGGTTTATTAATTAAGCTTTATTTGTTGGGCTTGATTCAATTATTGTTGGGTATTTTATTTAGCGGGTTATAAACCCAATTGCTTGTTCTAGTTAGGGTTTTAGTGTTTATATTCTATTTTTCTAAATGTTAGAGAGTTGTTTATGAATTGAATAAAAATTACATACTGCAGACTTTTCTAACCCCTTTCTTTTTTTCTGGCTTCTTCTTCTTAGCTTTTTATTTTATTTTTTGGCTTCAAATCTTTCTTGTCCCGCATCACACACGTATATGAAGAAGGTTTAATGATTATTCATAGCAGATGAGTGTCCATGTGAAGAAGACATTTAATTTCTTTTCCAAATTGTGGACTTGGGCAACATGTCTTTGTAGAATTGAATATACTTGGTGTTAAATACTGGTTGTTAAATGGAACACTGATGATGGGTTTGCCATTCTGGCTTTCTGTAACCAGAACCACCAGCAAAGCAGACAAACACGGCTAATAATGGTTTGAAGGAGGGCCACTTTCCTTCCTAAACTTTTCTATTACTTAACGTGTCAAGTTGCTCTGGATGAATTTATTTATTTTTTAACCAAAGAATGGGAATCTTTTTCCCATTTCTATTTATTTTTCTACATAAAAGGAAATACTGAAGGGAATATGCAAGATATCTTCTTCTTCTTCTTCTTTAGCAATATCCCTGATAATTAAATGGTAAACAGATAAACAAGATAAAGGATCAGAGTTTCACTTCTCATTTGAATTTCTCATTTGTACTCCCTTTTGCACGATTTCTATCGAATATTGTCTATTTAGCATATTTAAGAAAAAATAAAGGTAAAAAATTTGCTTTCTAGAAGAATTTGTCAGTGATTTTCGTTGATAATTAGGGAAAGAAAGACTATCCAATTATCATCCTTAATAATGTCAGCATCCTCATTCTACTTTGTTTTTCTCCAATTTCTAATTTATCAGCAAGACTTTAGGTTGCTCTGCTGCCTTTTTGGCTTTTATCTTGTTTTTTTTCTCTTAATAATACTATCTTCATTGGGGCATATGATTTAGAGGAAGAATGCTGGAAGGACTTGGTGGAAAACCCTCATAAATGGTGGGACAACAGGGTTGACAAGGTAACGCTGCAAAACTTATTCATCTGATCTAATTATTCGTTTATAACTTCATGCCCCCTTGTTTGTTGTATTTAGAAAAACCCAAAATCTCCGGATTTCAAGCACAAAGAAACTGGTGAAGGATTGTGGCTTGACACATCACCAGCTTGGGTGCTCCCAAAGTTGCCGCCTACAAAAGGTGCAGAAAATGTTGCTGGCACTGAGGGATACAATGCTCTATTGAGTCAAGGAAGGACATAAGTCACTTTTATAAGCTGATCAGGTCTGCTGATGCAATTCCCAGTTCAGTGCAGCTTTTCATTTGTTTCCCTTCTTTCAAAGGAATCTTTGCTCCGCTCACAAGTCACATTTCCGATGATATTTCACAGGAAATTGTCTTATATAGGTTGTCCAAGCTCTCCAATACCAGATATATGAAGAATCTGAAAATGAAAAGAAGCTTCTAGCTTTTAATGTGTTGGCTGCTATCTACTAGTGGATCATGCAATCATTCTTCCTGATCTTATGACTTGCAGATGCTGTATATCCTTGCCGAAACGGGTTTCATCAAAATGGCAAGTGGTAAGCTTGTAGCCATGCCTCCTTAGCTATAAACATAATTAGATAATGCACAAAGAACAGATAATCGAAATGACTTGATGATGTTTTGAGATTTGAGATCGAATTAAGTAGGAATTTTCAAGTTCGAAAAGGGATAGCTGATACTTGAGAGAACTTTTTGTTCAATAAGGTGGTGAAAACGCTATATTTGAATCTAAATAGTTATTACTAATGTATATGTTTGTGTTATGTGTTATGCTACGCAATGCGTGGAATTAAAAAAAGTTGAATGTAATAAAAAATATTTAAGTTCTAGAAAATTATTTAGTATTTTTATTAAATTTAGATAAATATTTAAACTTTTTTATCTAATTTTTTATTTAACTTAATTTAAAATTAAATTGACTTGGTTTGTCTAAAGATATCTTACCTGATTATTAAATAAAAAAAATATCTGGATAAAATTGAAAAACAAATAAAATTAATAAAAAAAACTCCCTAACTCTTAGTTCAAGTTTAAAATTAGATTTTATGAAAATTGATTTAATATGATTGAATTAATTTGATTAATATAAAAAAAACTTAGATAACTGTTAATATATATATATATATATATATATATATATATATATATATATATATATTATGGGACACAGCAGTAGAACTCTAATTTCCTAAATCTTTTTAGTATAAAGAATACCTACCCTTTTAACACCTGAATTTCTAATGGCATAACATAATTCTGATTGTTGTCAACTAAGAGCAAATAGACTATTAAATTTTAAGCATTAACACACAACTTATTATGAATTATCAATGACAAATAAATTTGTTATTCTCAAATTCGTTGAAAACATATTTGTTATTTTATATTTTCATAGCATAGTAAAAATATTAAATAATTCTTAAAAAACAAAATTTATTTAATTTGTCTCGAGATGTTTTTACATAATTTCATTTTAATTTGAAAATTAAAATAACTAGATTTCTTTTAAAATTATATTTTTTTAGGCTTGCATCTAGAGGTTTTTTTTATCATTTTATTCTGTTTTGTTTTTTAATTAGCAAGTAAACCAAGAAGAGATCAAATATTTTAAAAAATATAAAATATTATTAAAAATAAAAAGTTGTTAATGCATGCATGACTTGTGCTAGCATGCGGAAGATGTTTGTATGTTTGTATGTTTCAGGCGGAGTGTGCAACGCCTCCTCGTAGTCAAAAAGGCCAACCACCATGTTATCTAAAGTGTCGCATCCTCTGGGGTAGTATGTGTACTGTGATTCGTGGTGTTTGAAATTTTTTTATCCACCTCCTTATCTCTCTCCTATACTTGGAAATTGTGTTAGCCCAACCATAATTAAAAGTTGTCATCTAATTTTGTTATTTCAATTGTAGTCCTCATTCTTTTAATTACTCTTTATTTGTTTTGAATCCTTTTTTTGTTTGATTTTTTTTTCAACTCTTAGCATTAGATCCTATTTTATTTTTATATCAAATTTGATCGTCAATCTTTTAATTGCTACTTCTTTTTTATATTATTTTATTAATTATTTGTTTTTTAATTTTATCCCTCATCATTTAATTTCATTTAATTTTCATGTTAGATTTGGTCCTTATTGTTTTGATTGCTTTTTTAATTTTTTTTTTAAATTGATTTTTTTTTAATTTCATCATTTAATATTTTATTTTCAATTTCATTATTCGATAGTAGGTTTATTAAAGATAAAACTTCTTTATTTTTTATTCTTATTTTTCTTTTCTAGGAGGATAACTTAACCTCATGACTTGGGTCGTGAATTTTTCAGGCCAACTCAGATTGACTCGGGACTTTTACATCATTTTATTTCATTTTAGTTTTATGTCAAATTTATTCTCATTCTTTTAATTGATTTTTTTATCCTCTTTTGAAATTGATTTTTATTTTTTAATTTCATCGTTTAACATTAGATTTTGAGAATTGATTTTCATAATTTTTTTATGCAATATCCAAGTCTCATTACCCAGATCACAAGTATGAAACGTTAACCCGGATTAATAACATATTTTTTTACATTGATTTTTTTATTTCAACCTTCAACATTGGTTTTATTAAATATTGAAATTTTGTTTTTCTTTTTTAATTGCTTTTTTGGTCCTTATTTTTTTAATTGCTTTTTTTTTATTTTTTTAAATTGATTTTTTTTAATTTTATCCTTTAATATTGGATTGTTGATAATCGAGCTTCATGATTTTTTTGATGTGATGATTTTGATCTCATGACCTATGTCATGGGTATGAAATTGAGTTGCTTCTTTTTTTATTTTTTTTATCGATTTGCTTTCTATAAGGATGACTCGACTTCAAGACCCGAGTCATGAGTTTGTCATGCTAACTTGGATTTGCTTGGAGTTTTTTTCTGTTTTTTTTTCCTATAGTTTTTTTTATTTTATACTTTAATATTGAGTTATTTGAGAATTCATCTCTATATTATTTTTTTTGCCTTTTGGAAACCATTTTTTTTCTACTGGTCATTGTTATCACATTTTCTCTTTACATTCCATACATTTACTGTTTTTTTTTTATATAATTAAATTAAATCATCGTATTGGACTCATTAGAGTCTATAACTTCGGTTCAAGAATTTGTTTTTGCTTTAAAACACACTGGCATTGCTTGAATATTGTTTTTTTTTTAAGTTATAGAAAAAACTAACCTTACCGTGACAAAGCTCGGGTCATATATAAGTAACGAGAATTATTTTTAAAAAATTGTTTCTTATCAAAGAAGAAAAGAAGAATGAGAATTAACAATTTTGCAAAAATAATGGACGAATATTATCAAATACATCAAGGGTTTTATGCAGTTTTTGTTATTATACGAACTAAGCACATAGGTTTCATTCAATTCTACCACAGAATTTTCAGGCTTCCAAAGTTAAACCATTGTAAATAAAAAAAATCTTGTATCCAATGTTGTCAAAATCGCAAGTTGACTCGTAAAATCGTATAATTTTACGAGTTAACTTATATATAACATGTAAAATCAAGTTAAAAACTTGAAAACTAGCAAACTCGGTCAGAGTCGGTCAACTCATTAAACTCGGACTGAGTTTACGAGTTTGACAAAAGTTACAAAATTTATTGTCTTTCGGTTCGAGTCCCGACTTTGCCTTTTAAGTTTTTCCCACTCCCTAGCCTCCCTTTTGCCTTTTGCCCAAATCTTACATTCTCAACCCTAACATTGCTAGCCCCAACAAAGTTAATTGGGGTTTGAGATTTTATTTGGGACTTAGACAGGGCGGGTGAGAGGGGGGAGGGAGAGGAAGTGGAGGTAGCGAGGAGGTGATTGTTTTGGTTTTGAGGTGGGAAGTGGAAGTGGAAAGGAAGGAAATGGAAGGAGGAAAAGAGAGTTTTGTGGTATTAAGAGACAAAAGAAATCTGTTAAGGGGGATTTGAGAGAAGAAGAATTTCAGGGTGGTGGAAATAGAAGCCATGGGAGGAGGAGTAAAGTAAAGAAATGCAAGAAAGGATGAGAATGAAGGTGTGATTTTTAAAAAAGGCCAGCGCAATTAAAGTGATAAGAAGGATTTTATGTGGTCTACAATTGAGATGAATATTTTACTCTTATATAGTTTAATTAAATTGCTTTGATTTTAATTTACTTTTATGTAGTTTACTATTTCAAAAACAAATTAACATGCTTTTGCAACTTGCGAAGTTCAAGCAACAAATTGGGTTACAATAAGTGCCAACAAGGATTTTTATTATTTTTTATGTTTATTATTCTTATAATTTCAATACCAATAGAGGATTTTATTGATGTTCTTGAAATATCGCATGCATATAGCTTGTACATTGACAAAAACCAAAATGAACAAAAAAATTGTTCTTGAAATAATGACTAATCTTGTGGAGACTTTTTTTTTTTTTTTTCTAATTTCAATCAATACATTTAGGATTCGGCTAATGAATGACCTTTAAAACACTTATTAAAAATAATTTAATATTTTTAATCAATAAATTATTTGAATTATATATTTTAAAATGTT
>Ga0325414_1005465_pt1 | contig 13438 bp, 4 predicted proteins | sample PopdelMetagenome_8_FD_206183 | JGI IMG/M metagenome (GOLD analysis project Ga0325414, IMG submission 206183) | Populus deltoides microbial communities from Bellville, Georgia, United States - Leaf-PdKOR-R3 | ecosystem: Host-associated > Plants > Phyllosphere > Phylloplane/Leaf | place: USA...
GTAATTTAAATTTACAGCACACCGCTGGCATCGGTTTTATCTGGTGAGGGATTCCGGTCATTGAATTATTGAGCCAGCCACAAGTCAGCTCATTTTCTCTTTGTTTTTTAATTAAATATATTAAAATCTAATTTTATTTTTTTAATATTTTTATAGCTAAATCAACCAAGTCTTCAATTTCAAGTAGGTGCGTAGGATCCATCAACTAAACTTGATTTAACTAAATCAAAGTAATTTAGGTGAGTCTTCTATAACTATATATTTTATAAAATTTATAATAAAATATTTTTTTAAAATAAATATTTTAGATGTGGATAAACTATTTTAAGTCCTGACTTTATCATATGTAAAAGTAAATCTCAAGATTAAAACTAAAAAAACATTAAGTAATATTTTATTTATTTATTCACTATTGTTTTTCATGATGTCAATATAAACATTGTTTCAAGTTATGGTGACTAATATAGTATGTGATGAGGTCATGATTTTTCACGGTTGTTGTGGGCTGGAAGGCATAAAAGAATGAAACTCCTGTAAAACAAAACATTTATGAAAGTTTAAGGGATCTCATGTGCTTGAATTGGCATTAATGGTGGAGAAGAAGAGTCCTAGGTTAACTTGCATTGGGGTTTAAGACTATTTATAGTATTCAACATTCGTGGGTGTGTTCATGCAATGATAGGATAGAATAGGATAGTCAATATATTTGTCACCTATAATTTTGGACTATATAAGTATTGGATTTCTTGAAACACATAAACATTATGAAAACGATAATTTAAAAATTTTTCAAGAATCCCGTTAAATAATCTAGAGTTATTTACGGTTTGAGCGAACTGAAGATCATATATTTTTTCTGAGGTTTAATCATCTTTCTCAAAGTTATGTTTTTACAAAAACACAAGTTATTCAAATGTTCAATTTCTAATAATAATTCACACGAACTACCAACAAGGAATCTCCTAAAATTCTTTTAGTAGAGAATGATCACTGTTACTTTGAGTGTTAGTTCTTTTTCATTTGTTTCAGGTGTTTGTGATCTTATGTATGTTATGTAACTTGTGTAATTTTTCTCTACACATGAAATATAAGACGTAACATTTTATTGATATAGAAACATGATAATCCTATAAATAATAAAATATTAATTTCCCCTCAAAATAGTATCACATATATTATTTCAGGATAATTTTTAGAAATTTATTCAATTAAGTAAAATATAAATCACAATCCTAAATAAAATAGAATTAAATAAATTAAACATTTTAATTTCTTATCAATTCAACAATTGATTGATTTATATTTGAAAATCAAGTCTACCATCCAGCAATGTGTCATGATCCCTAAAAATTAGAAAAGTTATAAGTGGTTTGACTTAACATTTCACTAAGCAATTTTTCAATGTAATTATTATCTCACTATCATGAATATTTAAATTTAGAAGCTATTTTTAAATCTCATTTTACCTTGTATAATATTCTCACAATTAATATTATTTGATAATAGATAGAATATTTTTTTTAATTTATATAGAGTGATTAATCATCTTTTGATCACTCAAATACCTTTTATATAATTCATGTTATACCTAATATTTATTATTTTTTATATTTTATTAGAAAATCAAATCATAACTTTTTATATATAATATAACTTAGTCTCAAGTATAATAATTGTTTACACAACTGCTTACATAAGCTTTCACATGAAGGCAAATGATCTTTCACTATAAATAAAATCCTTACTTTATGACAATTAAAATTGACTATTTCGCTGATGGGTTCAGTCTTTTAGGTCCATTAGCAGCTGGAGTCCTTTTGGTGGCTAATTCTATAGCAATGAGTGGGACGAAAAGGACTTCTTTGTTGAATTGGATTGCCTCTATTGCCTCTGCTAGCTTTTGTCATTGCTTTTATTATTGTTGTTGGGTTTATTCATTTCAAGAACTCAAATTCGGCACCCTATTTTCCGAATGGGGCAGAGGGTGCCTTCGTTTCTGCCGCTGTTGTGTATTGGTCTTACACTGGGTTTGATATGGTTGCTACCATGGCTGAAGAGACCAGGAACCCGTCAAGGGATGTACCAATTGGCTTGGTTGGTTCAATGTCTATAATCACTGTGATTTATTGCTTGATGGCTTTGGCATTGACGGGGATGGTCAAATATACAGAGAGTGATGCAAATGCTGCATATTCGGATGCTTTTGCTCAGATTGGCATGAACTGGGCCAAGCATTTAGTGAGTATTTGTGCACTTGAGGCAATGACTACAGGCTTATTGGTTGGATCACTTGGACAAGGAAGATACGCGACTCAAATAACAAGATCCCACATGATTCCTCTTTGGTTTGTTCTGGTTCATCCTAAAACTGGAACACCTATTAATGCCTCTATTTTAATAGCCATACTTAGTGCTAGTGCAACATTCTTCTCTAGCTTGGATGTATTGTCGAGCGTGTTTTCTCCTAGTACGCTACTTATTTTCACGCTATTGGCTGTTGCATTGCTTGTGAGGCGATATTATGTCCAAGGTGTTACCTCGAAGAATGATTCAGTTATATTTTTTGTGTGCCTGTTCATTATTGTTGGTTCTTCAATTGATTCTACAGCGTGTAAGAAAAACTGATGTTTATATTTGATGGTAATGTTCATGTTATTGGCTCGGATATTAGTGAGTATTTAGTATCATAAAAGGTAAACAATATGGTTTAAGAGAATCAGTATGACAGGCAAATTTGTGTTTGGAAAGTACCATGTTGAAGGAAATTGACTGTTCATTGACGTCCTCGTTAATCCATCAATACAAATCTGTTCATCCATTTATGAAAATACAGACTCAAGATTAACCATGTGTGGCTTGCAGCTCAAAAAATTCTGCAAAAATACACCCATAGGACGTAAGCTTTAGAGGAAACATGAGCTGTGGTTCTGGTTTCTGGATAGTTATCCGTGGCCCGAAGGCAGACTCTCTCAATCTTATGATTGGAGCTTCATAAAATGCAGGTGGCTTGTTTAATGACATGACCTTGTTTCTTGAGTTGGTAAGGGCCTTTCCAATTCACCTTAATGCATTCACTCTCTGGGTTTTAGTGTTGGCTACTTTTAATTTCCAGGACCATTTGAGATGAACTGTTGAAATGCTTTGCGATAATATCTGGAATGTTATAGGATCTTCAGTATATTGCCACTCTTCTTCAGCCTTGAAATTAATTGAAATCGTTGTGTTGGCTCTTTTACTTTGTCCTTTGCATCAATAAACTTCGTTCATATCAAACTGAACCTTTCTACAAGATGGTAAACCCTAGTATATAGTCTCTCTTTCTCTCCCGTTTTGTGCCGGGGATTTCACATAGTTTGTGATTTTTTGAGATTTGGCAAGTCATTTGACGTTTGTTTTGGCATATGTGCTGGGATCGATGCTTGGATTTAGCCATTGATTCCTGTCTCAGTGCTGAGGTGTTCCACAGGATGATCAGTTGATCACTGCTGCCTTTTGGATGCTGGAGAGGGGAGATTGCCTGCTGCATTGCAGTAATACAAGTAGCGATGCTGGAGAGGGGGAGATTGCCTGCTGCATTGCAGTCATACAAGTAGCGATGCTGCAGGTCGTGTCCTTAAGTTTCTATATCAAGTAACATCTACTTACAGATTTGGCCACCAAAGTTGAATTAGCTTTCAACGCCTTTTCTGTTCTGAACCTTCCATATTTGCAGTAATACAAGAATAATTTTTTAGAGTAGAAATATTTTATGTTATAATATTTAAATTAAAATATTTTTTATAAATGAATAATAATTTCACTCTAAAATTGCTCATTAAAAAGTTAAATCAAAATACCTATAATTTTTTTTAGTATTTATGAGATCATGACATGACAGTATAATTGATCTTTAAATATAGATTAATTAATTATCAAATTGATAATAAATTAAATTATTTAATTTATTTAATTTAGTATTATGATTTATATTTGGTGCAACTTATTAGAAAACTAATGGGTCATACACATTAAGAATCATTAGACATAAATTAAAATGAGATAATTAATCAAGTGTGACTTGTTTGTAAATAAGTTTTAGAAATTAAAAATTTAATGTAATTTATACGTGGAATTACAATTCTAGACCGAGAAAATCAAGTAGAGATTTGATTACATGGATATTTAAAATTATCTTAAAATAATATATGTGATATTATTAAAAGGATAAATTAATATTTTACCATTATAGATATATTAGGTTTTACCTATAAATACAATGTTATACACTTTATATTTTGAAATGAGAGTTGTGCAAATGTTATAAAACATATGTATTGAAAAAAAAAATCAATACTTAAAAATATAATAATCTCTTTTTTTTCTGAAGAGTTTTAAAATATTTTTCAATTGTATTTTATATGAATTACTCTTAAAAATCAAACATTTAAATATCTTATAATTTGTAATAACTATACCTTAAAAAACTGATCAAATCTTACAAAACCTTATAAAAACAATCTGATCTTCAAGAAATATTTACTAAAACCCTAAATAATTTAAGATTATCTAATTAGATTTTTTGAACTCCTAAAAAAAATTATTATTTTCATTAGGTGAATGTATTTTAAAAAATCTAATGGTGATAGCAAAGTCATCAATTAATAATTAAAATTATTAAATATATATTTTAATTATTATTGAAATTAATTATAAATTAATTTTACTTGCAAAAGTTTTTAAAAAAAAATTAAAAAAATTTTGGCTATTTTTCTGACCATATATAATTAAAAAATAAAATAAAATAATCAAATATCATGATAACAACGCAGCCAGCGGCGCCAGATCTATTGTCGCTCACTACTGTGTGAGAGGCATCATCGTATGGTTTCAATCACACCAGGTGTAGGACCTAATATGCTACTGACGTGAGAGACAGCAGCCCATAGTTGCTTCCCTGCCAAGCATAGCGGCTCACGCGCTGCCACCAAATCGCGAGGCTGATTGCATTGTACTGGTGGCAAGTATAGCAGGCAGTTGTTGCCTCGCGCTGCAAGCAACACAGTGGCATCCTTTGTTACCACTGCTGGTGTTGTGTGAAGCAATAGGCTGTGAACCCGCTATCAACTGCAGCCAAGGAGGAGGAGGAGGAGGGAAATTATGACTCTGTCGTTCCAACTTTGATTAGGGTTTTAGGGGAGAATTATAATTTTACCCTTTACTTTATTACAATTGGGTATTTTTGGCAGAATAATGATTTTACCTCTATTTTATAAAATTTTGATTTTATATTAAAATCAAAACTCTAAATTAGATTAATTGGAGAATTATTTCTTCTAATTGGATTAGGATTAAATTAAAGTGATTAATTTAAATTTTTTATTTTTAAAGTATAATTTAAATGTTCAATTAAACTATTTTAGAAAAAAATCTTAAACAAAGTGAGTTTTTAAGCGAAAGAATTTTATTTAATTGATCCTAAAATAGTTTAGGATTTTAATAAAAATTTTAATATGATTAATTATCTTATTAAATCTTGAAAATAGTTTTTCAAGAAAATAGATATTAAATAAAATTTATACAGTTTGGGAAATTATCGAATTGAGTTTGATTTAATATTTTTAAATCTTAGAAATATTATTTTAAAATTGCATATAAAGCCAATAATTAGAATTAAAGCATGCAATTTATTGCATGTTAATATTTTCTTAGGCATTATGGATGGTTATGGAAATTTAAAACTAATGTGATTTGTGTTTTTAATGGTTGAATGGTTGTAATATTAAATAGAGGATATTCTACTTTTTCTCTAATTTCTTTTTGGGTTGTAAGAGTTTTTTTCTCATCTAATTCCCTTTTAATGTTACTCGAGATTTATATAATTATGTAAATGTTATGTAATTTAAAAATTTAGATAGGAAAAATTATTTTGTTATCTAAGTCAAAAAAAGAACGGTGGTGAATGCTACAACCGTGGTGCTCGCAAAAAGACTTATGAAGATTTGCAGCAGCTACCTAGGATTTGACCACCTAATTTCCTTTGATTGTTCAAGGGAATTATTTTAAATATGTCAATAATCATCCAATTAGATGTCATGCTAGGAATATATGTTTAATATAATTGTTATGTATCATATTATTATTCATGCTATGGAATGAGACCTAATTAAAATAACAAATCTCTTGTTAATATATTAAGTACATGTTGAGAATATGATTTGTTGCCTTATGCAGATTAGAGTTTTGTTCATGAATAACGTGTTGAATTACTCAAGGTTATCTTTAATTAAATATATTTAATGCTATAAAATTGGTTTTTACTTAACTAAACTTATTTGATTGACTATTTAAAAAAAATAGACCGATTACGCTTTGTCATGGATCATGAGTTAAGCATTAACTTAGTCTTGTAATCTTTGCATTAAAATGCACAAAAGCCTACTTAGGGCATTAAGAAAGACAAGGATAATTGTTATTATTATAGCAAATAAACCCACTAAAGGAGAAATTGTAAAGACTATCTTGTTGTTATAAAGAGTAAGAAGCTTATTTAAACTTCTAATTCATGTATGTTTATGATTGAATAAAGGCAAATTAAACCTATGTGTTGTTGCATTAACTTTACTGAGTGGGCTGATAATAGAACTTAATAATTGTTTTTTGTTTTAGTACTTTTTAAAAACATTGTATTAATGTGAAAACCCAATAAATTTTAATCCGAACAAAATAAATAAAACACTGGATAGATTAAATAAAAAGATTTTAAATATTGTGAATGGATGCAATAGAATAAAAGATGGGGTGTTATGGTGTAAATTAAGTAAAAAGAAGAATTGTGGGACAAAAATAGAAATAAGAAGTAATGAGTGCTAATGTGTAACTACAAGAAAAATGGACTATAAATGTCCCATTTTCTCTCTCTTTGCCGACGGTTTGAAACAAAGAGAGTGGGAGGATTTGTATGATTTTATACTTGAATTATTGTTGATTTCATCAATAAAAATGTGTAATTAGAGTGATTAACTTAGTTAAACAAATTTAGAGGGGTGATTTTAGTGTTAAAAGTGTTTCGAAAGAAGAAATTCAAGTTATGGTTTGAAAATGGAGAAGGAAACTTGATTTTTCATGACTTTTTTCCTCGAGTCCTTTTAAAAGTTAGGTAAAGAACATGCTCAAAGTGATTAATTTCTAATAGTGATACTAATTTGAGTAGATTAAGGGGTTACAGTTAGTATCAGAGTTTTGGTCTGGGTTCAGGCGTGGAAAAGAGAATTTAATAAATTTTTGACATGTAACAAGATAGTCCACATGATAAAAGGTGCGATGACAGGAGAAAGATTTGATGAGAGGCAAGGAAAGGACCCATTAAAGGATACGACCTCTCATATGCCACTGGGGTTTCAATAGTGATACTGATTTAAGTAAACTAAACGGTTACAACTCGAGGGTTTAAACCAGCAGAAACAGGGAGTTATACCCCTAGCTATGGCACCGACTTCTGCAATGGTTCCTACATTGCATGCTGATCATTTGTTCATAACTCAAATAGTAAGGGTAATGATCATGGTGCCTCAGCCCTGATAGTCCTAGTAGCTTCGGTGGTACAAGCAACATCAGTGATTATAACACCAACTGATAGTGTGGTCTCAATAGTGCAGATTGTAAAATGTATAAGAGAACTAAGGTGTGAGCCCTTTTTCAGTGAACCAAACATCGAGATAACAGGCAAGTAACTTCGAATAGTTGAGGATACCCTAGATCAGATGCAGGTAACAGAGGGCTTACGAGTGAATTGTGTAGCTCATTTACTTTCTAATAAGCACGATCTTGATGGAAAACTGTTAGGTCATGGAGACCCGCAAGGTCTTGGACTTCAGCAAAGTTTAGAGCATAAGCATAATCTGAACATCAGTTATACTCCTATTATAGAAAGATTAAATAACAACAATTTTTAGCCTTGAGGGAGGGAGACATGTATGTGCTAGATTATAAGAGGCGGTTCCATGACTTCTCCATGTTTGCCTCACACTATGCTCCTAGTGAGCAACATAGGATGGAAAAGATGTGAAATGCACCTCTTAAAGACATCAAGGGGATTGTTCTGCAATATCAAGGTAGTGTTATATCCATCGAAGAGAGCACATGTGGTGGGACTGCCTACACTTAAGCCAAAAGAATTATCCTCATGGGACTGAAATAACCCAAAATCATCAGTAGGCTCAAAGTCAACAACAGTCTGCCACTATGAATAGATCATCCAGACAGACATTATCAGGGGTCAGCGGTAAAAGAGGTCGAACTCATACCTAGGGTGACAAGATGCGGGGGGCAGGACCTAAAGTAAGGTGTATTACATGACAGAAGAGAAGACCAAAACCGTTTTTGACATAGTGGCAGATACATTATAGTTAAATTCTCTGTTTGTTCACGTATTGTTTGATTTGGTGGGGGACAAACTCATTTGTTGCAAGTAAACTTGTGGGGAAATTAAAGCAAAATCCTTGTAGAGTAGAAAATGGGTTTGTTAAACACACCATTAAATGGAACTAGGAATATTGATCACATGTACAAGGGTCCAGATTAATATAAATTGATGTGAGTTGATAGTAGATTTATTAAATTCAATACCTTATATAAGCACACCTATAAGATAAGTTCTAAGTTCATTAAATGAGGCTTGGACATGATCAAGGTTGTCAAAAATATATTTTTGACACGGTACGGAAAATACATAATAAACTCGGATTGTAAAAATAGATCGTAAAATCATAAGGAAATTTTTTTTTCATATAGAATTCAAGCATCTTAAAATGCACAGTTCAAATAAAAATTCATGTATAGTTCAAATACCTTAAAATACATTGTTCAAATATAAATTCATACATAATTTAAATAATTTTTTATTAACTAATAATTGATTAGAATAACCACCAATAGGGGGGTCAAAATTATTCATGAGGCAAAGATCTTAAGACAGCTTACCACTTAACCACAATCTTAAGTTTACTTTCAGAAAACTAAAGACAACAATATTTGCAATGATAACACACAGCCAGGTATGCATAATCACATTAGTAACTCCAGAATGTTTGCAACCCAAAGGGAGGAGGGTTGATAAGAGAATTTTTAGCATGTATATTTTTCACTATTCATGCTTGATTTTTAAATATTTTGGATATGTTGCACAAGAAAATTAGAATGTTGAATCTTTTTTTGAACTATTGACCTCGGCAGTGAAACTGAATAGTGATTCATTATGTGCTGCAAAAGAAGCTATACAATTTAGTTCCAGATGTTTGTCATCATTTTCAAATAGCTGAGATGAAGGTCTACAAAACATAGGAAGGGCATATAACTCAGTTTTGTTGTTTCGAAGCCTAATAAGCGAGTTGAAAAACAAGGATTGAACCAGCCCGAAATTCCTACACTGCAAAGACTGTTTTGTTTTATGGCCCTTATCTCAACGCTCAGAGGTCCAAAGATTGCAAGATTAGTGTTATTGGAAAGAAAATTTGATTCTCTACAATTTCTCCAGAAATAGAGATCTTTGAATTCACACTTTTTCTACCTCAAATCTGGCCCGCAATGTCTGGGTAGGAAGGAATTCAATGCAGAAAAGGAAACTTTCCTCATTACTGCAGGGGTAGAACAGCCACAATATAAAAGAAGAAAAACAGAAGGGAGACGGGGAGAAACCCTATAACATAGCAAAGAAAAACAGAGGAAGCGACACCAACAGGAACAAAAAAGAACAGAGGCAAAAATATTAAAGACCGAGGAGGACACCTATCTCTTCCACTGAAATTCTTTGCTTTGGAGTGATGTTCATCGTATCAAGTTTGTTTCTCTTTAATTTAACTATGGAGTAGACTTTTATTTTGGGATTTTTGATATAACCTTACTATGAATATGTGAACAATTTCTTCGATTGAATTATTACATTAAGATGTTGAGTATTTCATTCTATGTGTAATGCTTGCATGTGTTTGGCCAACATCTGGATGATTTAGAATTCAATTTGAAAATGAGAAGTGATAATTGTTTTAGGTATTGTTTGAAATACCTTAAGAAATCTATAGGATAGAGATATCCTAGGAACTTTTGTAATCGTTACAGGTTTTACAATATTTAATTAATTTCAACAAGTTCAGAACTTTCGTAGAGTATATGAAATTTGTTTGTCAAAATAATTTATTGATGCTCGAGAGAGATTAATATTTACATTAGGAGTAATTAATTTAATCGAGAAAGTTCACATAGGCATAGTTACGGTAAGTCATAAATCGTAGAACCAGTACAATTGAATTCATTAATATTTAATCATTTGGTTGTTTGTTTTTTTTAATCATTAATTTTTATTTCATAAACTATCTCATTAGATTCCTCAAATAGATCATAATTTAAAAGACTTTGGTAATTAGTAGTAATTTTTACAAATCCTCGTGGAACGATACTCTACTCATCATTTTATTACTTGTTGCGATTCGTGCACTTGCGAAATTAACCAACAAAGGTAGCAAAGTAGCAACCATACATTCATAAAACACACAAAAAGAGGGCATTAAAATAACATATAACTGGGTTCACCTCATTTATGAAGTCAATGTAATGAAAAGCGTCATGCTTAAACTGGTTCCACCACCAGGGAAAGTGAGGAATTCACCAGTAACTTTCACCCAGTTTTGATGCCCCTTAATTTGTGCAAGCTTGGTGTGGGGAACATTATGGTACCATATCCGCAACAACACAGAATATTAATCCAACATTGCAAGAAAATGGTAGGCAATCAATGAACTTGCATAAACTTATAGAACATACATTTTCCCTGCTTAAAGACCACTCAATTAGGCATTTATATCCTTTAGGAAGAGGAACAAGACAGGTTGGGGGTTCCAAACACTGGCATCCTTCATTGTCAATTCTAAAAACTCAATTCAATTCTCTCATATAAAAAGATCCTAAAACTAAGTTTCATTTTCAGCTGAGTATTAACATCAGCAGCAGCAAGCAAGTCACCTTTCTTTGTTTCAAAGGATGTGATAATCTGCAAAATAATGAGAAAAAAAGTCAATAAATTAAAATGGGGTGAAGATACCAAAATTTAAAGATAAAATATTAATCCATGACAATCCACTTCCAAAATCCACCCATAGCAAATGAATTACTATGGATTTTCTTTTATAAACTGAGACATCCGAGTAACACAATCAAGATTAACAAGTGTAAGAACAAGACCTCCAATCCAATCTGACTAAAGATACTTGGCTTGGTTTAACAGAGTATTCAAAAACTAATGACCAAGATTTACAATGTCTACTCTCTAGCATTTAGTTTCCTGATGCATAAATAATACAGAACAAAAACCCAACATTGAGGAAAATTAAAGATAACCCACTTCTCCCCCCTAATTATATCTTCTACCCTAACAATTGAAACATTAACACAACGTGGGCATTATAAACAAAAGGGTTATGAAAAATTAAAATAAAAATGAGAAGCAAAAGAATGAGACAAAAAAAACTAGGTAAAATGAATGAGAGGAAGGAATAGAGATAAAAAAAAAAAGGGAAAAAAGAAACAACTTACAACAATAGTAGGAGAGGAGGTGTTTAGAATGAACTTGTGGTCAGTCTGGTAGTTCTTGTATAAGAGATCTATTAAAATCCATCAACAAAAATGAAAAAACCCTCCAAATAAATATACATGTGACTCTGTATAATGTATATAACAAAAACAAGAAGAAAAGAAAGAAATGGAATTTGCACCTCTAGCCTTCTTGCCAATCTCGCTGTAAAGACCTGGACCAGAAACAAAAAGATTAGGGATGATAAATATAAGATGTGACTTTGTATATAACATAAACAAGAAGACTGGGATTTGTAGCTTATTTGATTTTCATGTTGAAATCGGTTCGATTTTACGAGTCGGGCCGATTTTGAGCGAGTTTGACCGGGTTTAACCGATTTTACTGGTTTTTGAGTTTTTAACCTGATTTTACACGTTTTATATGTTTTAACTCGTAAAATCGTACGATTTTACGAGTCAAAACGCGTTTTTGATAACATTGGACATGATTATCTAATCCTATAAAGCATAGTTTTGAAACCCGGCCCGGCCCGGCGGGTCAACCCGGGGCTGGAACCGGGCTGGGTTGAAGAAAAAATGGAGGAAGGAAAAACCCGATGTGACCCAGCTGACCTGGCGGGTTGACCTGGTGACCCGGCAAGACCCGGTTGCAACCCATTAACTTTTGTGTTTTTTACTAAAACGACGTCGCTTTGATTATTTTTTTAAAAAAATTGACCCAGCCGACCCGGTCAAAACCCGGAACCCGGGCCTTGGATAGGGCCGGCCACCAGGCCGAGTCTTAAAAATATGCTATAAAAGCCTCTATACTCTTTTTTTTTATTTTATCCTTTAATATTTGATTGATTATAATTGAGCTTTCAAATTTATTTTCATATTGATTTCATGGTTTTATTAAGATCTCATACCCCAGATCGCGAGTTTTATAAGTTAATCATAGTTGGCCTGAGTTATTTTAATATATTATTATCTTAATATTTTGTTTTAATATTTCATCTAATTTATCACCATTTAAAATATTTTTAAAAATGTTAAAGAAAAAATAATATAACTCATCGAATAAAAAACTAGTGATAACTGTTGAGTACGAAGAAACAAACACTTCCTTTTCTTTCTAGCAAAAAACCCTTTCATTAAATAATATATATAGCTATCGTTTTGGCAACAACAACTCCATTTTGTTTTATTCTCTCTCCTTTTTCCTTCTTTTATTTTTTTTAGATATAGAACTTTTCTACATTTGCATTATTTTTAATAATGATTTAATATAAGAAGCAAGCTCATCTTCTTAATAAAAAAAAATATAAAAATACAAGATTGATATATATACAAATATTTTATTTTGACTATTTTTTATGTGTTTTTATTTATTTTATCTCAGTGGTTACTAAGAATAAATGGGTTTTGGTTTTTTATAAATGTGCAAATACAACTTATTTATATAAAATATAAGATTTAAAATTTTAAAGATAAATTACAATAATCTCTTTGAGATATTATGAAATAAAAAAATTAAGAAAATTAATTACTATTTCAAAAATAATTAAACTAAACAATTTTTTTTTTTAAAAAGAGTGACGATATTAATTAAGATTTAAATAAAAAAATAAAAAAATAAAAATGAAAATAGAGGTCAAATAATATACGAGCTTAAACTTTAGGGATTAAAGTGAAGTTTTTCTATGCAAAAATGAAAATAAGATCCGTTTAGTTTTTCTATTAAATTTTAAAAAATATTATTTAATTTAAATATATATATATATATATATATATATATATATATATATAACTTGAAATTTTATTTAAGAAAATCGATTTGTTAATTAATTTGTCGAAATATTCATTTGCATACATAAGAGTCCAACACGTAAGATTA
>Ga0325414_1005469_pt1 | contig 13436 bp, 5 predicted proteins | sample PopdelMetagenome_8_FD_206183 | JGI IMG/M metagenome (GOLD analysis project Ga0325414, IMG submission 206183) | Populus deltoides microbial communities from Bellville, Georgia, United States - Leaf-PdKOR-R3 | ecosystem: Host-associated > Plants > Phyllosphere > Phylloplane/Leaf | place: USA...
GTATTATTCTTCTTCTCTTTTTTTTTTTTTTTTTTTTTTTTTTTTTTTTTAACTCAGATTAAAAAACAATCTTAATAAAATGGTTTGGGATAGAATCATTTATGTGTTTTAAAAGTATTTTAAAACTTTTTTATTTTTTATTTTTATTTTTATTTTTTGTATTTTCAGATGTAAAAAATAATTTTTAAAAAATAAAAAATAATATTATTTTAATATATTTTTAAATAAAAAATATTTTAAAAAATAACTGTTATTATATTTTAAACACTTTTTAAATTGACTAAATAACTTATTAATAAATAGATTTATTTCATAAATTTATGTTTGTGATACTTATTACTATATCACATGGAAAAATGAAGATCCTTTTGAAATTAAGTTAGAGCTGTTTTTATATTAAAATTAAAGAAAATATTTCAAATTAATTTTTTTAATACTTTTTAGTTATTATGTTAAAAATAAATTTAAAAAATAAACAAAAAAATATTATTTTATTATATTTTAAAAAACATCATTTAACACGCTCACAAACAATCAATGTTCATTTTTTTAATGAAAGAACTCCATTAGTTTATACTGTTTCCAAGTCTTTTTTAAATATTAGAGGGCATGCTAATTTTTAAACAAAAAAAGAAAGAAAGAAGCGGTACTATCCCAGTGAAATAACATCATGAATGTTTTATGAACTGCTCGTGCAGGGAAAGTAGAAAATTCCCTGCCAGCTTCACAATGGCCATTTTTCCAAGCAAATATAACCTGAGCTGCTCCCACACAGAGCAGCACTCCATCGTAAGGCTGAAAGGAAGCCTCTAAAACTCTGGTTTCTGTCAAGATCATCTAATGAATAATATGCTATTTTTACCAAACTCAAAATAGATGGGCCACTTACAACAGATATAAAGTTTATGAATAAAGTGCAGGCGTTATGGGAAGAAGAAAAAAGAAAGTAAGTTATAATTACATGAAAAATAGAATTCAAAATCCTTTTTTCAACAGCCTAGGTCATGTGACAAGGTTAACATACATGAAGATGTTGCCACGTAAAAATGAAATGATACAAGACTTGTAAAGAAAGTCCGAACACTCGACAGATCTCCAAAAATCTGCCGTCTATTCTCCATTGCCTACTTTTTACAATAGTAGATTCTCCTCTTGCGTCAAGCAGGTGTGGCACCAGATAATTCCAGCAAGAGATCAAGTTGAAACTCTTGTATCAAAACTTATCTTGATGCTTTTCCAAAGTAAAAACAGAACCTTGAAAATCATACTAAGAAGTGGCTTCAGCACCAAGTACTTCTCAGATGAATTATAGCTTCTTTATGCCACCACAACATTGCCCTAATAATCATGAATTAGTTGGAGCATTCCAGGTTAAGTATGCATGCAAGTTGAGCACAGAAACACTAAGCAGGAATGCTGAGGAAGCGACACCATCAGATCGAGCCAGATTCAGTTTTCCCTTCACTCGAGTCAATCAGAGAACTCTCCTCAGGCACATGTGAAGCAACTCCTCTGCAACGTGCTGCATCAGAAACAGCCTCTGAAACCACATCTAATTTGGTTCCCCTCTCATGGATGGTTTCACTGTTTGGATCGGAATCCATTTGGACATTATTCTCCTCAGCACCACTGAATCTAGAAACAGATATACCTGAGATCTCATCAACCTTCTCAGCAAAATTTTCTGCAGTTGTCTTCTCTGCAGAAGGGTCAGCTTCGAGAGATACCATATCAACACTAGCTGTAGGAGCATCATCCAAATCACCATCATTACAAGACACATGATTGTTTTCAACAGAGGAATCTGATACCAGCTTAGTTTCCATTACCACATGGACGTGATTGACTTCACCCTCTTTACAAGAATGATCTTTGCCTTTAGCAAGAGAAACCATTTCTGACATGTTTTCCTCTTGCCGCTCACCAGACACATCCAAGATCATTATAGAAGCAGACTCAGGTATCTTGCCCCCTGATTCAGAATCAGTACATGAAGCCCCATCAAAAGGAACTGCATTTATAAGTTCACAAGAAGCATTGAACGAACCACTCATCACAGAGGCATCGCCTAAGGAAGCACCTGGAACTTGGGAATCGGAATTCATAGCTGCCGTTTCTCCCTTGATACAAGTAAGTGAGGTATCTTCAACAGAAGAATCTGATTTGGATTTAACCATCTCGTGAACATCATGAGTTGTATTGGAGATGCATTCACTTTTCTTATCCACAGGAGATTCAGCCAACTTGTCATCTGATTCTGAATCTGTCTGTACAGTCTCCACAGGCAACGCAGCACTTTTCAGTCCATGAAATGCATCTAAAGAACTATTCATTGTAGAGACATTGTTCAAGGAAACGTCAGGGCATTGGGAGTCAGAACTTGCACTAGCCACTTCATTTTTCCCAATGGAAGATTCCAAACCACCATTATCACAATCATGAGTATCATACCCAGCTGGAGAATCCGCATCAGATTTATTTGCTACTGCAGTTTTAATACATTCATTGTCTTCAAACTCCATCTGATTTGCAACTGTTGAAAGAAAATTAGATTTACAAAACAAGTCATGAACATAAAGTTTAAGAGGGAAAATTCAACAAAACATTTGACCAAAACCTATGCTGGTAATCCTCTTTCCATCGGTATTTTCTTGCCCTAGCTGCTTCTGTAACATATCTATACCAGGGAACACCAACATATTCATAGACTTCAATTCTTGCTTGAGTGATTCATCAAGAGTTGTGAAACCAAAAACCTCTGTCCATGTATGCATAAGTTCAGAGATTGCTGGGATAATCAGTTTCTCAACCTTCAGAGAACAGAGTGTCTGAGAGGAAAAGAAAAGGTTAATAGTATCTATGGACATGCAGCAGGGGAAACCAAACTGAAGGCAAGAAAAATAAAAACTGTAGTTTCAGTAGTTTATACATGCAAAAACTAGCAAAATGATTCATATTCCTTACCGATTCAATAGCATAAAAAAGCCGACGGCACATCCCTTGACGCCTGTACATATGGCGCGTTCCAATGAATGGCATTTCTGCCAACCGAGTTCCATGGAACCTAACCAAGCACGGGGAGTGTTATTATCAGAATTCAACTGCATGCAATCTACACTCAAACACACAAGTGTATATAAATACCCAAGTTGTATTCAGACCGAACAGGAAGTCCTCCATACCAAAACCTAACTTAGGTGCCCACATAAGTATTTGCTATAGACAGCGGAACCAAAAATGTATGGACTAATAAACTCAAAGTCATCCATAACAAGGAAATCAATGAAAGACAAATGGTAGTTTCAAGAAGAGAATGCTCCCTGCATAACACGTGGTTATCATTTTCCTAACAAGAAAATCTGATTCCAGAAATTGAACTCACTTTTTAACAGAATTTACAAAACTCCATCCAAAAGTTAGAAATTGCACTAGGAGGAGCAAACAAATGACCAAAAATTCCATACCTGATGGATGCAGCAGATATTATTTCATCGCCCCTCTCCAGAATAAGAGCATAAAAGCCGCCAAAATTCAGCCGGTTAAAGTTTGATCTGAAAAAAATAATGACAATTAATGAATGACAGAAAAATTAAGAAAACATCTTATAAAAAGACATGCAGCGTGTTTATGCAAACAAAGTATCTGGGCACATGAATTAAAAAAAAAAAAGCTTCCAGGTTAACCAAATATGTTCCTAGGATGCTCAATGATTCATGCAATCAAATGAATATATTCATTATATTCATGGACTTACGTTGTCATGATCCTGATAGACTAACAGAAAAGAGAATTTGAACAATCAGCCAAGCTTAACAACCTCCCAAGGAAAAAGAAAAAAAGAACAATCTAAATAGAGCTAATGGGTCACAAATCAATGCGTTTCCATTAAACTAAACATGACCACATACAAGTTGGCACCCAATTTGAGAGAATGGTTTTAAGATGGCTAGACCATGAGCAATGATTGAGATAAGCTGTGGTTTCTAAATTGGTTTATAACGTGTAGATGATTCACGCAAGGAGCCTTCCTCTCAATTCTCTCTTCTATGAGAGCTGCATAGTGAGAGAGAGGGAAAGACAAGGAAGCTTATCCATTTCTTTGGCTATTCTCCAGTCGCTTCAGCTAATTAAGGAAGGGTATCGCATACCCCAAGACACTACCAGATAACTCTAGTCTAGCACTGCGATCCCTGGACCGTTCCACTTAAGTTGTAGAAGCATTTCCACCTCTAATAGTGTCACATGAAGATACCACTCGGGCATGTGAATGAGTGGACGCACTGCACCAGCATTAATCCAGCAATGCAAAGGCAATTTAAGCTGCTAAGAAAGATTTCAAATTCCCATGCTCCTGCCCCTCCTTTTTTTCTCATTAGCAGCTGTAGGTTTCTTTCTATTTTCCATCCCCTTGTTACCCTCACAAGATATCACAGATGCCTAGGAATCTATTTTTAGACTAAGAACTCTTGCACAAGTTTTTTAACATGATTCAGAATATGAAGTAATGTCTTGCCAGATCATAACTCCATCTTGTTGACTTGGGTTATAAAGAATTACGAACCATGTGAGCATGATAATAGGACTAGCAGAGATTTAGATGCCCCGGCAAGTAGAGAGAGAGAGACTACATTGAAGTTCAAGAGACAAAAAAAGTCAAGGGGTAGGCTAACAGTGGCTTGGATTGAAGACATAAGATAATTCTGATTTATGAACATGTTCAAAATAGAGTGCAATGAAAGAAAAAGATGGATATAACTGCCACCAGCTACTGGGATCAGTTTCAAAGGCTTGAATTATTTTTTCTGCAGAAGTTAAGACTAGGACTGATTCCAATACCACTAGTGCGTATGCATGCATCTGCCCTAGCAAATCTCAGCCTGATGCTATTGATAAGACAATACGCATTCAATTCCTTGCAAGTTCGTTTAGAAGTTGCTTTGCTCCAGGTTGGATTGAGTGAGCTTGGGCAGCCAAAAACACCAAACAATCAAGCCAAAGAAGCTCCATGAAAAATCCTTTACATGAGACATGCAAGGAGTTTGTAGCATCTGTGCCATTGCTGGTCTAAGTGTAGCAAAGTACCACCTCATATAACGGTGCATCTGACTTTTCATTCTATGCAAAAAGAATATACAGCCTGAACATGCAATGCAAGGAAGTTCAGTCTCATTGACAGACATACTTCTTCCGAACAACTAGCGATGCAACTCACTACAATCTTCATATAATAATATCTCATAGCATAGTAATTTCATTAAAAAAAAATTGTCAATGATTGTACATGATAGCTAGACAATATGAGAACTGAGCATTCATTTCCAAGAATACTATGTGCATGTTACATGAAAACACAAACTTAACTCCATAAATCAACTGTATCTTAAATCAGATGAGAACTGTGACAAAATCCAAAATACTGCATTCAACAAAAACCGTACCTCAAAGACCAAGCCAATTGTCAGTAATCAAGTTTTCTGAGTTTATACTACTTTTACCCGAAAATGCCTCATGCATCCATGCTCGCAAGTGTAATGCCACTATATCCCATCAAAGTAGGATATCTAACAATGTTCATTCCATGTCATTCAAGAATTGAGAACACTTACCCACAGTTGTAAAGAACATTCTGAATTAAATTGATCCCACTCCTCCTATCAACAATTGGCAAAAAGCACTCATCCATGACAGACAGAGAAACAGCCAGCTTTGAATTGCACTCCACCCTTTGAGGAAGTCCTTGGAGAGAAGTGTCTGAATCTGCATCGGTTCTATGAATTAGAGACCAAGAAAACCCTGCTTCTAGTTCATGTTTGACCCCAAGATATTTCTGCAACTGTTCAAAGAGCTGTGCAAGCAACAAATGGATTCATCAATATAGTGCATATTAATACAACAATATCATTGAAAACAAGGTAGCAAGGAAGAACCAAGAAGAGAAAATAATTTGTAGCCAACTAACAGAACCAGATCTGTTTTATGAAGAAAAACTAAAAAAAGGTTCCTGTATCAGATGTCCCTAGATTTAATATCTTCCAAGGTCTCAAATTCTTTGAAGCTACAAAAAGATTCGAAGAAGAGTAATGTTTCCATAAAACTTTTTTTAAAAGGTTTTACTTGAAATCTGAAAGTTCATTTGCACTGGAAGTTAATTTCCAAAAACAAGAAATGCTCTAGACCAAGCTTAGAGCTGGGAGGCAGTATGCTATAGAATAATGAATTACCAAAACCAAATCTGGCATATCTATCAATAAGGTGCATGACGCAAATCGCCAGAAGGCCTTTCAGAAAACAATGATGTTTCCAAAAAGACTCTCATGATGATTCAAAAATCAGTTATTATCCTTTCAAACAGACAAAGCAAAAAGGAGCAGGATTTTAAAAATAAAAACTCTATAGCTTCCTGATTTACCATTGGTACTGACCAATGCCTTGATAAAGTTGCTGAAATAGTGAAGCCAAAAATCTTAAAACTCATAAAATTACCAGCTAATATTGATTTGCAAAGCTGAAAGTTCTAATAATCATTAAACTCTAAAAAGTCATGAAATTAAAAGGTTAAATTCCTGGAAATTGCTGAAAAAGATTATGAACGCTAAGCAAACCCCTGAAACATTACCTCTCTGCATTTCTTCCCACAAAAGCTAGCAACTGAATTAGTGGTATCAATGGAAAGAGTGTTGATCTCCTGCATGCAAGATTTGTGATCTACATAGAAGTGGAAAGTCAATGTCAACAAAAAAAAACAAAGAAAAGCATATAAACAGATGGGTGTCAATCCAAAGAAGAAAAGGAAGAATACATTTTTTCACACACAAACTACAAGTGAGAAGCTTGGAGACTGTTGTATCATCTCCCTGGAAATTTTTATGACTCGCTACCCCACAAAATTTGCAACTACAGTTTGGACAATGCCAATCGCCTGGGGGGAGCATCTGCAATGAGAAGACAAGTATGAGTGCATTGAGCGCTAAGACCAAAACCATTAGAGAAAAACAAAGCTACTAAGCACAGTATTAAACAAAAATGCTAGTGTCACCAATAAATTCCTGTGTTGTTAGCAAGCTGGATTAAACTCGCTCCCCTACTTTTAAGGTGCAAGTTGCACCCAGCACAGAAGTATAAAGCTAAATGCTGTATGAATTCTTCATTCAGAATATCTTGGTGTGCATATAATAAATCAGGTTTATATCATTCATTTTATGCAACTATTTTTTTTCCAGTTCCCAACCATCTATTAAGATGGTTTGCCATTGCTAGAATTGCCCCAAATGAGTCACCAAAATGGCTGGTGCGACTTCAATGAGGCTTGCAGACAATTGACAGATCTCAGACCGGGCTGTGAGATAAAGAATAGGTAGATCTTCTATCTATGAAATAACAAATACATCTGTAAAGCTCCTACTAATAGAAAACATATATCATTATTCTTTCTGCACATCCCAACTATAACTCATAGGATGTAGAGAAGCTTGGAGCCTGCACCTTATTTCAAGAGAGCCATTTATGGGGCACCACCACTGAGGATACTTGAGGATAATTAAGAGTATGAAAAGATTGAGCCTCAACCAAAAACAAAAAAACTTTTGCAGCCAGTATAATTGTAATCCCCTCTCTTTCCATGCGAATCAAAACTAGGGGATGAAATAAGAGGCTACAAGGGGATATCATGGAGAAAACAGAAACACCAACATAATCACAAAGTCAATGTAAAGAATAAGCCAGCATTGCTAAAATAATGTACACATACCTTTATATCTAAGCAGCTCTGATGAAATGTTGACGGACAGCCATCACAACATATCAAATCCCCACCATCTCCACAGAGGCCACATGTATCATCATTTGGATCATTACCATCAACGTCCACAGCTTGAAAACCAAGGCGTTTACCTGGCTCCTGCCTATTCCATGCTTCAATCTGGCAATCCAAAAGAGATACACCAGATTCTAGATATATATTTTGAAATGGCTGGCGCAGTTTGCTCCCTGCATGGATCTCAAACTTTGACACAGTGAGGATTTTGCTACAGCAACCACAATGAATTCCATCTCTTGTAACCCACCCTTCCAGCATTACTTTTGTTCGTCGACGGTTCATGTAGCGCACCTTTTCACTCAACTGCACAGTTCCACAGTCAATCAACCAGGAAAGGAGTGTCCTCTTTCCAGAATATGGAACAAAGCCATCACTATCTGAGTTTGTACCCTCATTAGAATTCCGTACCAACAAGGTACATCTGCCAAGTTTTCTACTTTTTCTTCCCTGGTGAGAATTGGACCCAGATGGTGGTTTCTCAATGCTGTCATGTAAATGATGTGTGGAACTCTCACCTTTTGAGTTTATACTGACAGAACCATTGCCACCTGTTCTGCTCTTCAATGACTTACCACCCCGCTTTAGAAAGGAACTTAGTTTCTCTTCACGGCTACCACTGTCCAGGCTCTCCTCATCATACCTGGTACTTGAAGACTTTCTTGCAGCAGTTTCTCTTGCATCCTCACTGTCGCTGACATCTCTTTTCTTCCTTTTCATTTCTTTCTCGATCTTCTTTTTTGTCTTCCTTGTTAGTTGGCTGAGCACCTCATCTGCTAAAGGTGTAAATGGAGAACCATCAGCCCTGGATCTTGCCTCATCCTCATCCGTTTGCTTTTGAAGTGCATCATATGCCTTGATGATGGACCAGTAAGCTGTCCCAGTAGGATTTATATAAACTGCATCCAGGTAGTCTCTGTTCCTTCTAGGCCTATAGTCTATTGTCCAGCCTGAATTCAGAAGCATCTCCCTTATCTGTTCACGCAACTTCTGTTTTTCCGTGCCACTACCTCGCTTAACTTTCCCTTCTTTGATTTTAGCTTCTGGGAGCTGGCTGCGAGGGGTTTTTTCACCTCCACTACCAGTTCCCTTTGCTGATTTACGAGCCCCAGCATTCTTCGTTCCCAGCTTTAAAGATGTGTCACTGTCATCAGAATCCATATCACGGTCTTTGCTTTTCTTTGTTGACAATGGTGTCTTCATAAGATAACGAGCTTCCCCTTTCTTAGGCCCCGACTTCAACAATGCTTCACTGTCTTCTGAGTTCCCATCAGTGACTTTACCACTCTTAGTTGACACTGATTTCTTCGTATTCATTGGATTCTTCTCTGTCCTAGAAACTGAACCAGCTTTGTCAACACTTTTAGGATCGTTGTGGACTGGAGGACGCATTAGAACATTCCTCTTGACAGTATCTTCTGTTCTCACACCCTTTCTGTTTTCCTCAGCTTCCAAACGATCATAACTATTCAAAGACCCACCAGCCTTCTTTTTCTTGTTCACCATCACCTTTAAAACGCCATTTTTCCCCTGAACCCTAATGGGTTCATCGGAATCATAATTACCCCTTAAAAATGACATAGATGACCGAGCTCCACCCCTGTCTCCACCCTGACTTAACCCACCTGACCTTGCAAAATATGAACACTTTCTTCTATCAACAACAGCATGCCTCCTGGACCCTGACTCATATTCCCTCGCAGTGCCACTTCTCCCCGCCATTGTTGGCCCAACATACCTCCTTCCTTCCATTCCACCATCCTCAAACCGCTGCCTCCTCAACATTTCCACGTCATTCCCATCATACTCATCAAACTCAAACACATCCAACTTATTCCTCTTCCTTTCACTCAAATCCTTCCCATTCCTAACAATCAAACCAACCTCATTACGCCTAATATCCTCCCCCCTGCTTCCCTTCCTGCCAATATCACTCTCTTCATAACTACTCAAACCATTACATGCCCTCAATGTTTCAGGACCCACCCTTCTATGCCGTGGCATTAACAACTCATCACTAGACCCTGAATCACTATATTCCACCCTAAGCCTCTTTTTCTCTTTCTTTGACTCGAAAACCTTATGTGAACCAGAAGACCGCACACCATCATTACCTTTCTTTCTCACAATCAAACAACCTGAAGAGCTCTTATTCTTCATTATATATCCAGATGGGCCACCAGATCTCCTTCCCTCTTCCATAACTAACACCCAAAAAACCCTAACTTTCCCGAATTCCCTCCAAAATCATCCCCGAGATATAAAATATTTTCAATAGAAACAGATTGTAAACCCTAATATCTCCCAAATCACAAAATCAATGCAAGACCCACCAGATCTGATGCTAAAAACTACAGAAAGAAGCCAAGAAATTAAGTTTTCTAACGTATTATCAAGGGAAAGAATAGTAGTACCTTGCGGGATTCTATTAACGGAAATTTAACGGCGGTGTATCAGCAATTGATGACGTAACTTTCCGGTGAAGAAAGCGAGAAGGGGGGGATTTTAATTTGTCTTTTTTCATTACCTGGTTTTTTCAGGAATAGCCTGCTTAACAATATAAGCAAAAAAGCCACGAAGTCATTAGCTTCTTCTCTCTGTCACTGTTATTATGTTATTTCTTTTTTCTTTTTTTTTCCTATCTCTCTTTTTTGTGTCTACGTTTCTCTTTGTTGCGTGTACAATTATTTTCCAGTTTTCCCTCCAATTCTTCACGAAGGCATGACCACTATGATCTTGCAAGGTAGAATAGGGCCCGGTATATTACGACGTGGCGAGATCAGATGGGTTGACTCAAGCTGGTGGTCTAGTTGTTAGAGACGTGAGGTGGAATTGCGAGGTTAAGCGCGTGGGGAGTGGAAGAGACGACAGTATCTTGGGTGGATTTTAGGTGGAGAGAACCTGGTTTTTTGTTCCCTTTTATGAGTCAGGTTGTTCTGGGTTTCAATTAGTAGAAACTAGTTTTTTTTTTTTTTTCTTATATATACACCTTCCCGCATTTTCTTTTCTCCTCATTTTGGTGGAAGATTTACCCTCCTCCTCATTTCATCCGTTTCCACCGACTAAACATAAAAATAAACACACACACACACACGTGTGTACTGTGTGAAATGAAAGCGCTCCTCACTAAACATCCTTTACTGTTATTTCGCCTTAGAAAGGTTTGACCACGACGATTGTACTTGCTGTCTATTCTGCACCGTTACACCATGAATGTACAAGTAAGGGCTTGTTTGGTCATAATAATTTGAAATTAAAAAAATAATAAATATTTTTTATGTTTTTGGATTGTTTTATCACATTGTTATTAAAAATAATTTTTTAAAAATAAAAATATTATTATTTTAAGTATTTCAAAACAAAAAATATTTTAAAAAATAATTATTATCATATTTTTAAACACCTTCAAAGTTTGAACTTAAGAAAACATTTGAGAAAAAGATTTACCAGTTCTCAAAATCTTTTTCAGTTAGAAATGATATATAAACAAAAAAAATAATTATTATAAATAAAAAAATACATAATTTTAACCACGTTTTCAATCATTAAAACATGATTTGCCGTTTGAGAATGCTTTGAACCCAGAATAAAAAAAGAAAAAGAAAACGCAAGAACCAGTCTGAACTTCGGAATTTTATCTTGCTCCCTTTTTAAATAAATAATTCTCTTACAAAGTTGTCTCTTTTCACCGTGAGTTCAAACCTGACGTTTTATTTTGAGAGTTTAAATACATTTTCTGGTGTTGAACAAAATTAGGAACAATTGATAACGACTAGTGCCAAATTGATGCCTCCAATAAGGCCAAACAGCAGCGGGTGTGAAAGGTCTGGAGTGGCCGGCAATATTTTGTGAAGGATTACTTCTATATACTAAAAAAAGCGACAATCATCATGAACAGCTTTTTTTTTTTTATCTCCATTCAACCTTTTTTTTCCATTTCCTCTCTTTTTGTTTATTTTAATTATATCCTTTTTTAATTTCATTCTTAATTTTTTTTAACGATATTGTTTTTAAAATTGGATCTTGTTGAGGTAAACATGGATTGATTTTAAATTTGAGCCAAGGAAAGAATCTTCTCAAAAGTTTTTTCTTTTAATTTTGTTGTTTATTCAACTTTATTCTCAAACTTTTTCTACTAAGCATGTTATTTTTAAAAATTTTGAACCAATTAAATTAATTGGGTCACATTAAAACAACTTCTACAGTTTAATTTTAAATTTGGCTGGGCAAGAAGTTGAGTCAAGAGATTTTTTAAGTTAATTTCATTATTTTTTTCTCAATTTTTTCCTCAGGCTTTTTTGATCGGTCTATCATGCTACCTTTGAAAAAACTAAGTCAATCAGGTCATACCAAGACAATTTTCATATTATTTTATTTTAAAATCTAGCTAAATAAAGAGTTATATAAAAAAATTTAAAGTTGAATAGTTAGGTTAGTTTTAATAAAAATATCAAATAATTCTTTATGATCTAGATATTTTTGTTATATTAAAAAAAATTATTCACGCCGCAATTAAATAGCACATTCCTATAACTAAATAACCGAGTAGCACAAGTATATTACTAGAATATATGTGTTTGAGATTGTGGTTCAAAGAATATTTTGAAATGGTTTTTTACTTAAAAATACATAATTTTTTTTCAAATTTTTATTTTATTTTTAACATTAATAAATCAAAATTACTATAAAATACTAAAATAATATCAATTTAATATATTTTAAAACCAGAAACATTTGAAAAACACACATAAAAACAGAAGCAAATGCAGCGGAAAACACCTCCCTTGTGTATCAACGTAACACTACAGGTGCTTTGTTAATTGTTCGTGGTCTAATTCTTGAAATTTGTAATTTGGACAAGTGGATAGTCTCCTTTCATCTCCGGACAAAATAAAGGCTTTCCATCGCAGCTTTTTCATGTCGAGCCTCGTCAACCCTGTTTGAAAAACAACTCTGTTTCTGAGAACGGCTTCAGCTCTTTCGTATTTTTTTATATAACAACTTGAAAAACAAATAAAAAATTAGTTTCCCAGAGGAGAGCAAAGATGACATACCAAATACAGTTCATGACAGATATTCTAGACTGGATGATGGATGCTTGATTAATCATTCTAGCAGCGTATGATGTAACTACAAATTATTGTAATAGAATCTTTCCGGTATACTTGGTTGGCCAACAAACAGCAGGGATGCTTGTTTATTAGGTTGAAACCGTATTTTGTGATTTATTTTATAAAATTAATTAACTCTTTTATGTTTTTAAATTATTTTAATAATTTTAAATATATTAATATTAATATTATTTTTATATATTTCCAAATAAAACATACTCTTTAAAAAAAACATTGTGAAGCTCATGGAATCACAGGCACTTGACGAGTGAGCATTCGTATTATCGAATAGTAATGCGTATGATATAAAATAGAAACGTACCCCAGTGATCGGTTGGGAAATCAAATATTGCGTCTGCTTGCAGTTTTATGCCGAATGTCATCGTCTTGAAGTCAACTTTATTCCAATTTCTAGCTACAGCTTCCGCACGAGGGAGGCACTGGACAGTGGACACTCGTATTCACCATGCAGCACACATGCGATCCAGCTGCAACGCGTTTGCGTCCACACT
>Ga0325414_1005471_pt1 | contig 13433 bp, 6 predicted proteins | sample PopdelMetagenome_8_FD_206183 | JGI IMG/M metagenome (GOLD analysis project Ga0325414, IMG submission 206183) | Populus deltoides microbial communities from Bellville, Georgia, United States - Leaf-PdKOR-R3 | ecosystem: Host-associated > Plants > Phyllosphere > Phylloplane/Leaf | place: USA...
GGATTTTAGTAAAATAAAATTGAATTCCATAAAAGTAATGAACTGAAAAGTTGACCCCAAAGTCAAAGTCTTTTGTGGAAAAACATTGAATGAAAGGTTAACGCTAGCCAGCTATTTTGCAGTGTAAGATGGGTCCGTGAGACCATTAATGCTATCAATTGTTAATACGTTTTGTTTTAAAACGAAAACAAATGTGATGAAGAGGACACTGCCGTCCTATGCCATCCTGCTTCTTCTTTTTTTCACAAGATGGACCCGTTGGATGTTGCCATCATACATTTCTTTCATGAGTTGGGTCCGAGAGGACATTTCCATCATGCATTTTTTTCTGAAAGATATTCAGATTAAGAGTATTATAAAAAGAAACAAAGAAATTATATATATTAAAGATAAATATTAAATGAATCAATTCAGATATTATGAATTATGTACTAAAATAAAATAAAAGAAGTTGCTTTATAAAATATTTTTTAAAAAGATATTTTTAACATTAATAACGATAAAAAAACATAAAAAATAATTTTAAAGACAAAAATTAATTTTTTAAAAAATGCATATCTTTTAGGAAAAAATGCATGATGGAATTTGAGTTGGAAAAAAAAAATTAATAGGCTTTCGGCCAATTGAAAAATTAAGAAAAAAACAAGTGGAATTTAAAAAAAAAAAACCAAAAAAATGAAGCTTCTAACTTATGTGGCTAGCTGCTAAGTGTGTTTTTCATTAAGATATGTTTTAAAATTACTGAGATTTTTTATTTAATGTATTTTGCTTAAGAAAGTCATCAACATTGAATTACAAATATTTATTGTCCGTTGCCATCATGCAGTGTTTTTTCCACGGGGTGGGTCCGTGAAGTCCTCTATAAAAGCCTTAACCTCCTCGCTGCCATTCGCAACAATTAATATTGTAATAGTTGATATATATATATATATTAAGATGGGGCTGTTCCTTCAGGTGTTGACGGTGTTAGTGATAACGGTTTCGCTGCAAGGATGGCTGCCTCTTGGTTGCTTGGAGGAAGAGAGGATCGCTCTGTTGCACCTCAAAGATTCTCTTAACTATCCCAACGGCACCTCCCTTCCCTCCTGGAGAATAGCCCACCCCAACTGTTGTGAGTACTGGGAAAGTATTGTCTGCAACAGCAGTACAGGTCGAGTCACCGAACTCCATCTTGGGGGCGTAAGGAATCAGGAGATGGGAGAGTGGTACCTAAATGCCTCCTTGTTCCTTCCTTTTCAACAACTCAACGGTCTCTACTTGTGGGGTAATCGCATAGCTGGTTGGGTTGAGAACAAAGGTTTGCTCTCTTAAGTATTACAAAATATTTATATTGAGGGTGAAATGCAGCTTTACCTGTAAATGCATATTCATAACGAACACTAAGCCAGTGATGATGGAAGCAATGGACAAGCTGTAATTTATAATCTTTCTTTCAACCTCTTTACATGAATTCATCGTACCAATTACATGCCTCTTCATCAATAATAATTAAGTTACTCCAATAATATCTTTTTTTTTTTCTTTACATGAAGTCTTAATTATTTTATTTTTTATTTGTTTATGTAGGTGGTTCTGAGTTACAGAAATTGAGCAATTTGGAGTTCCTTGACTTGAGATATAATAGCTTCGATAACACTATTCTTTCACATGTGGAGGGGCTTCCGTCTCTTAAAACACTATATTTAGGTTATAATAGACTGGAGGGGTTAATAGATTTGAAAGGTTAGTTTTTTTATATACTATTATTTTTATAAATATTAAATTTAATTAACACAATTATTTATTAAAATATTTAATTTTAAAAAACACAATTTATGAGTATTGTATTAATTTATTTTTTTATATAAATATCAAGAATCTTTGAGCAGCTTGGAGGAATTGGGTCTGGACAGCAACAATATTAACAAGTTGGTAGCCTCAACAGGTAATAATTAGTAACACATTCAAATTACCAACCTGGCTGGTAGCATCATGAAGATAATATTAATTATTCTTGTTTCTTCCCTAACTAACTTGCAGGCTAATATAATTTATTTCTAATTTTAATTCCTTATGTTTTTAGTTTTTTTAGCCATGATTAATAAGTAATGAATTATTTCTAATTTTAATTCCTTCTACGCTAATATAATTTATTGTTTAATTGATCGTGGCAGGCTTCCTTGATCTCAAGAACTTGGAATACTTGGATTTGAGTTACAATACTCTCAATAATAGCATCTTCCAAGCCATCGGAACAATAACCTCTCTTAAAACTTTAATTTTGCAGAGTTGTAATTTAAATGGCCAATTACCTACAACCCAAGGTAATGTTAGGTTGATGACTCTTACTCTCTTTCTCTCTAGGTTATATATTTTCTATTAGACACTTAAAGTTTTATTTATTTTTCTAAATTATAATGTGATTAATCTTATGTAACTTAAATCATCTTGAAGAGCTATATATGTATAGAATTTCTCTTTTATGTTTTTGCAACCTACTAAACAAGTCTAGGAGAGACAATTAAATGTCAAATTTAAAAATTAACTCAATTGAAATCTTTATTATTTTAAAATTCTACCATCCATTTAATATGAATAATATTTCACTTTAATTTTGCCCCTCTCTCAACACCATTTGTGTAATATAAATAAGATGATAACATAAATAACAATAATTTCTTTAATGAAAAGGTAACTTCATAAATAGAGAGTGCTATTTTTAGAGGGAGAATAAATTAATTATGGTGTATTTGTTTTGGGTCAGACGTATAAAAAATCATTCTCTTAATTGGACAATACAATTTCTACACTTACATGATGTTTTTAGTTTTTTTAGCCATGATTAATAAGTAACGTATTAGTTCTAATTTTAATTCCTTCTATACTAATATAATTTCTTGTTTAATTGATCGTGGCAGGCTTCCTTGATCTCAAGAACTTGGAATACTTGGATTTGAGTTACAATACTCTCAATAATAGCATCTTCCAAGACATCAGAACGATGACCTCTCTTAAAACTTTAATGTTGCAGAGTTGTAATTTAAATGGCCAATTACCTACAACCCAAGGTAATGTTAGGTTGATGACTCTTACTCTCTTTCTCTCTAGGTTATATATTTTCTATTAGACACTTAAAGTTTTATTTATTTTTCTAAATTATAATGTGATTAATCTTATGTAACTTAAATCATCTTGAAGAGCTATATATGTATAGAATTTCTCTTTTATGTTTTTGCAACCTACTAAACAAGTCTAGGAGAGACAATTAAATGTCAAATTTAAAAATTAACTCAATTGAAATCTTTATTATTTTAAAATTCTACCATCCATTTAATATGAATTATATTTCAATTTAATTTTGCCCCACCCTCTCTCTCTCAACACTATTTCAGTGTAATGTAATTAAAATGATAACATAAATAACAATATAACTTCATATATAGAGTGCTATTTTTAGGAGGAGAATAAATTAACAGTGGTGTATTTCTTTTTTTGGGCTAGACATAAAAAAAACCTTCTATTAATTGGACAATACAATTTCTATACTTACCTGATGTTTTTCATTTTAATTAGTACTATCATTTTGGAAGAAAATAGAAAGCACATTTAATTAGTAAAAAGGAGTAATTTGTTTAATTCCTTACATTATTAATATAATCATTTTGAGGGTGAAATGCAGCTTTACCTGTAAATGCATATTCATAACGAACACTAAGCCAGTGATGATGGAAGCAATGGACAAGCTGTAATTTATAATCTTTCTTTCAACCTCTTTACATGAATTCATCGTACCAATTACATGCCTCTTCATCAATAATAATTAAGTTACTCCAATAATATCTTTTTTTTTTTCTTTACATGAAGTCTTTATTTATTTATTTTTTATTTGTTTATATAGGTGGTTATGAGTTACAGAAATTGAGCAATTTGGAGTACCTTTACTTGGCATATAATAGCTTCAATAACAGTATTCTATCATTTGTGGAGGGGCTTCCGTCTCTCAAATCACTATATTTAAATTATAATAAACTGGAGGGGTTAATAGATTTGAAAGGTTAGTTTTTTTATATACTATTATTTTTATACATATTAAATTTAATTAACACAATTATCTATTAAATTTAATTTCAAAAAACACAACTAATGAGAATTGTATTAATTTATTTTTTTATATAAATATCAAGAATCTTTGAGCAGCTTGGAGACCTTGGGTCTGGACGGCAACAATATTAGCAAGTTGGTAGCCTCAAGAGGTAATAATTAGTAACACATTCACATTACCTACCTGGCTGGTAGCATCATGAAGATAATATTAATTATTCTTGTTTCTTCCCTAACTAACTTGCAGGTCCAAGCAACTTGAGATATCTATCCCTATATAATATCACAACCTATAAAAGTAGCTTCCAGTTACTAGGATCATTCCCAAACCTCACAACACTTTCTATGGGATCCAACGATTTTAGAGGAAGAATATTAGGTGACGGTAAGTCATATATTATATTATATATAGTGATGTTTATATATTTGGGTTTAATTGAAAAATTCAATTTGCTACTTTTGAACAAACAGAGTTGCAAAACTTGAGCTCCTTGGAAAGTTTGTATTTGACCTATTGCTCTCTAGATGAACATTCCCTTCAAGGCCTTGGAGCACTGCCTTATCTAAAAAATTTATCATTGCAAGAACTTAATGGCATTGTGCCTTTTGGAGGTAAATTAACAAATTTCAACTCTACCATTACTTATCATTGACCTTTCATTTTTTATGCCTGTTTGATTGGAATTAACTCAATTGAAATCTTTATTATTTTAAAATTCTACCATCAATTTAATATAAATTATATTTCAATTTAATTTTGCCCCACCCTCTCTCTCTCAACACTATTTCAGTGTAATGTAAATAAAATGACAACATAAAAAACAATAATTTCTTTAATGAAAGGTAACTTCATACATAGAGAGTGCTATTTTTAGGAGGAGAATAAATTAACATACTCTCAATAATAGCATCTTCCAAGCCATCGGAACGATGACTTCTCTAAGAACATTGAAATTGGAGGGCTACAATCTAAATGGCCAAATACCTACAACCCAAGGTAAGGTTAGGTTATATATTTTCTATTAGACACTCAAAGTTTTATTTTTTTCTAAATTATAATGTGATTAAGCTTATGTAACTTAAATCATCTTGAAGAGCTATATATGTATAGAATTTTTCTTTTATGTTTTCGCAACCTACTAAACAAGTCTTGGAGAGACAATTAAATCTCAAATTTTGAAATTAACTCAATTGAAATTTTTATTATTTTAAAATTCTACCATCCATTTAATATGAATAATATTTCACTTTAATTTTGCCCCACCCTCTCTCTCTCAACACTATTTCAGTGTAATGTAAATAAAATGACAACATAAAAAACAATAATTTCTTTAATGAAAAGGTAACTTCATACATAGAGAGTGCTATTTTTAGGAGGAGAATAAATTAAAAATGGAGTATTTTTATTTTTTGGGTCAGACGTATAAAAAATCCTTCTCTTAAATGGACAATTCAATTTCTACACTTACCTTATTTTTTAGTTTTTTTAGCCATGATTAATAAGTAATGAATTATTTCTAATTTTAATTCCTTCTACGCTAATATAATTTCTTGTTTAATTGATCGTGGCAGGCTTTCTTGATCTCAAGAACTTGGAATACTTGGATTTGAGTTACAATACTCTCAATAATAGCATCTTCCAAGCCATCGGAACGATGACCTCTCTAAAAACATTGAAATTGGAGGGCTGCAATCTAAGTGGCCAAATACCTACAACCCAAGGTAAGGTTAGGTTGATGACTCTTACTCTCTCTCTCTCTCTAGGTTATATATTTTCTATTAGACACTTAAAGTTTTATTTTTTTTCTAAATTATAATGTGATTAAGCTTATGTAACTTAAATCATCTTGAAGAGCTATATATGTATAGAATTTCTCTTTTATGTTTTTGCAACCTACTAAACAAGTCTTGGAGAGACAATTAAATCTCAAATTTAGAAATTAACTCAATTGAAATCTTTATTATTTTAAAATTCTACCATCAATTTAATATAAATTATATTTCAATTTAATTTTGCCCCACCCTCTCTCTCTCAACACTATTTCAGTGTAATGTAATTAAAATGATAACATAAATAACAATATAACTTCATATATAGAGTGCTATTTTTAGGAGGAGAATAAATTAACAGTGGTGTATTTCTTTTTTTGGGCTAGACATAAAAAAAACCTTCTATTAATTGGACAATACAATTTCTATACTTACCTGATGTTTTTCATTTTTTTAGCCATGATTAATAAGTAATGAATTATTTCTAATTTTAATTCCTTCTACGCTAATATAATTTCTTGTTTAATTGATCGTGACAGGCTTCCTTGATCTCAAGAACTTGGAATACTTGGATTTGAGTTACACTACTCTCAATAATAGCATCTTCCAAGCCATCGGAACGATGACCTCTCTTAAAACTTTAATGTTGCAGAGTTGTAATTTAAATGGCCAAATACCTACAACCCAAGGTAAGGTTGATCACTTTTATTCTCTCTCTGGGTTATATATTTTCCATTAGACACTCAAAGTTTTAATTTTCTTTAAATTATAATGTAACCAGGCCTATGTGACTTAAATCATCTCCAAGAGCTAGATATGAGTGACAATGATCTTAGTGGAGTCTTGCCTTCGTGTCTAACGAATTTGACTTCCTTTCAACAACTCTCTGTCTCTTCCAATCACTTGAAGATTCCTATGTCATTGAGCCCATTATACAACCTTTCAAAACTCAAGTCTTTTGATAGTTTAGGTAATGAAATATTCGCAGAAGAAGATGATCATAATCTGAGCCCAAAGTTCCAGTTAGAGTCCCTCTATTTGAGAGGTCGTGGACAAGATGCAGGAGCATTACCCAAGTTCTTTTACCATCAGTTCAGCCTGCAATTTTTGGATCTTACAAACATCCAAATAAAGGGAGAGTTTCCAAATTGGTTGATTGAGAACAACACATACCTACAAGAACTTTATTTAGAAAATTGTTCTCTTTCGGGTCCATTTTTGTTGCCAAAGAATTCTCATGTGAACTTGTCATTCCTAAGTATATCCATGAATCACTTCCAAGGCCAAATCCCTTCAGAAATCGGAGATCGTTTGCCTCGGTTACAAGTCTTAAAGATGCCTGATAATGGTTTCAATGGAATCATTCCTTCCTCGTTGGGTAACATGAGCTTGTTGTACGAGTTAGACCTATCCAACAATGTCTTGATTGGCAGAATACCAGAGTATTTAACCACAGGTTGCTCTTCCTTAGACACTCTCATACTTTCAAATAATAGTTTACAAGGGCAGATTTTCTCTGAAAATATTGACCTGGTATTCTTGAGATGGTTACAATTGGATAGCAATCAGTTTGATGGTATCCCTGATAGCTTATCTAATTGCTCCTTTTTGACAATGTTGGATGTTAGCAATAACCATCTCTCTCAAATGATTCCTGGATGGATAGGGAAAATGTCTTCTCTTGAATTTTTGGACCTTTCACGGAACAATTTATCTGGTCCTTTACCACCTAGCTTCGATACTTCTTCAATGTTACAATATGTTTATTTGTCTAGAAATAAGTTGCAAGGATCGATCGCAAGGCCATTTTATAACTACTCTGAGCTATTGGCATTAGATCTTTCTCATAATAACTTAACTGGTAGAGTTCCAGAATGGATTGGCAGACTATCCAACTTGAGATTTCTTCTCTTGAGTTATAACAATCTTGAAGGTGAAATTCCAATTCAATTATGCAGGTTGGACCAATTAACGCTGATTGATCTATCTCACAACCACCTTTCTGGTCATATCCTCTCTTGCATATTATCGACTGCTTTTTTCCCATCATTAGCCAATGCCTTTGCTCCTGAGTCCTCACAACAATCTTTCGAGTTTACAGCAAAGAATGTATCCCTTCCATATAGAGGCAGCATTCTCCACTACTTTACTGGAATTGATTTCTCATGCAATAATTTCACCGGGAAGATTCCTCCTGAAATTGGAAACCTCAACAAGATCAAGGCATTGAACCTATCGCACAACAACTTGGCTGGACCAATTCCACCAACATTCTCGAGGTTAAAGGAAATAGAGAGCTTGGATCTTTCCTACAACAAATTGGAAGGAGAAATCCCTCCTCAACTTACTGAACTATATTCTCTAGCTGTTTTCAGCGTGGCACACAATAATTTGTCCGGCAAGACACCTGCGAGAGTTGCACAGTTTGCCACGTTTGAGGAGAGCTGCTATAAGGACAACCCTTTTCTTTGTGGACAACCACTAGCCAAAGTTTGTGGTGCGGCTATGTCACCATTACCAATGCCAACTTTAACGACCAACAAAGATAATAATGGCTTCATGGATATGGAAGTTTTCTATGTGACCTTTGGGGTTGCATACATCATGGCGCTACTGGTGATAGGTGCAGTTCTATACATAAATCCATATTGGCGACGAGCTTGGTTTTACTTTATTGAGGTGAGCATCAACAATTGCTATTATTTTCTGGTGGACAATCTTCCCATTTTATCCAAGTTTGGATTTTCATAGCCTTGGTGCTTCGTTATGTATTCTAGTTTTAAGATTTAAATAAATTTAAATGCAATGTTATACTGGCTTTTATTTCTGTTTTGTTTTTGTTTTTAGCTTCTGTGTGACATGTAATAATGAAGTTTCTTCACCAATTTCTCTATGATTGGATTTATAAAGCTTAGGACTAGTAGTTTCTAAGAGGATGTCTTGGTATTCTGGATTGAGTTTGGCAGACTGTATGTTTAAATAAAATATATTACTAAAGGGGATCGATTATGATTATGATTTGGTGTGGGAAATTCTCTGTATGCCTATATAAAGCGTGGCTTCTTGAAACTCCAAAAAAGATATATAGGTGTGTGCCCAAACCAGTATTAGCAGACCAAGATAAGCCAGGATTGACCAACATTGTTGTAGTCAAGGATTGTTTGCATGACAAGTTTAAGATTAAGGACTTAGGTCTCTTGCGATTTTTCCTTGGCATAGAAGTGGCCAGATCACCCATGGGCATACACATCTGCCAATGAAAATATGCCCTTGATATTCTAGCTAATTCAGGGATTCTGGGCTGTAAACCAGTAAAGATTTCTATGGAACAGATTTCAAGACTAAGCAAGGATGCAGGCGACTATTTGGTTGATCCCTCCACATATCGACGACTCATTGGCAGATTACTTTATCTAACCATTACAAGGCCTAACATTAGTTATCCCGTGCAGGTTCTAAGTCAGTTTATGGATAAACCTTCACAGTCTCATTTGACAGCTGCTCACAAAGTTTTGCGGTACATCAGGTCTGCGCCTGGCCAAGGATTATTGCTATTCACTTCTTCCAATTTAGAGTTAATTGCTTATTGTGATTCTGATTGGGCTTCATGCCCTGATACTCGTCGCTCAGTTACAGGGTACTGTGTTCTACTGGGACAGTCTCTTATTTCATGGAAATCAAAGAAGCAAAGCATAGTATCTCGGTCTTCTGCAGAGGCAGAATACCGGGCCATGGCTGCCACAGTCTCTAAGCTCACTTGGATTAGGTTTCTACTTACTGATCTGCATGTCAAGCACCTTTAAGCAGCCACCCTTTACTATGATAATCAGGCTGCACTCCATATTGCCTCAAACCCAGTTTTCCATGAACGTACGAAACACATTGAGCTCGATTGTCACCTCATCCAGGATAAAATTTTGGAAGGATTCATTGTCACCATGCACGTCCCCACTCACCTTCAACGAGCTGACCTCCTTACGAAGGCACTTCCCTCTTCTCTTCTGCAAACTCACTTACTCAAGCTGGGAATTGTCAACCTACATTCTCCATCTTGTAGGGGGTATTACGGGACATCAATATTTCGGTTAATAAAGAAGAAAATAAGACTAGTCATTCAGCTCTCTCATCACATGCACGAGAGGATAGATAACACACGTTTTGTACATTCTCTTTTTTTCTGTTACTTGTATATTTAGCCTCCAGAATTAGCTGGAAGATGTTTTTTAAGTTTTTCACATTTCTCTTTCCAGTTAGTTAGACAATACAAAAACAGAATAGTCTATGTATATATAAAGGCTCTCTCTGTAAAGGAAATACTAAGGGAAGAATTTCAACAAACAGATACGGGGCCTTCACCCATCTCTTCCATGAGTTGATTGTTTTCTTTTTCAAGGTTTTGATAAAACTTACAAGGGGGATGAAGGATTTGACAAGGGCTAAGGTGGGTGAGATGTTTTTGTCAAGAAATGATTTTGGAAAATTTCTTGATATTTCTCGAATAACTAAGAAAGGAGTCTTTATCAACGCAAGAACATAGGTTCTCCAAGATGATTGACCAGAAGGAGAGAAGGGTGGCTCATTCTGTTCCACTGACTCTTAGTCTTAAAGAACAGAAAATTACTTAGCTCTATATCCTTACTCTTACTTGCTATATCAGCTCTTAAGAGTTGAAGTATCATCTTTGAGTATGCTTCTTTGTTATAATAAATATACCTTGATGATATATTATCTTCAAGCATGTCTTCAAAAACTTGGAAAGGAGTAGAAGCATTAGGCTCTTCTTCATCAAGGAACTCTGCCAGACAAAAAGATAAAACAGCGATGTTGCGGATGGAAAAACTTCACTCTTGAATGAGTGCTGAAGTTACAAGCCAGGTCATTAGTTTGAAGGTGTAAAACTGGTTAGTAAAATTTTAGGAAGACCAATTCACGCATTCGGAGTGTGTAACTAAAATAAATAAATAAATAAACAGGAAGTAGAAAACATGAAATCCAATTAGCCTAATATGATCTTTCTGTGAAATAAAGGTTTTCCTTGTGAAATTGTGGAGATGGGAGGAGATAAATGCAGATGCAAGATAAAAATAAATAAAAAAAACCCACTGTGAGAGAGATGACCATAAAGCAATTATACAACTTTCTGATGTGAAATTAGCGAAAGTGATTTATCAAATACACCAAATTGGTTGCATTTAAATGCAAAGTCTAATATTAAACGACAAAAGATTAAACTTTGCATTTAAATATAAGCCTAGATGATAAGGCTAACAAAAGACTCAAAACACAAAAGTATTTACCAAATGGATGATTAATATAATAGTTGACAGAGCTACACAATTGTGAATCATCTTTAGCTTTTGGCTCTGCAAACATGTTACACAATTTTCCAAAATCATGCAACTAACAGCTGAGTCAATGTTAAACATAAGAGAGTGAAAAACACAGAAAATGAACCTGACCTACATCCAAATAAAGACTTTCGATCATCAGTATTTGAAGATGCATACTCTTCCCAAAGCTTGATTAACCTGAATAACCCAAAGAATAACCCAAAGAATTATGAATCTATGATATTACAATCAATTATTAGACTCAAATATCTCCCATCTAAGAAAAAACTAAAGGAGAAAAGTGTACCTTCTCAAAAACAGCCTCTTTAGAAGAAAATAATCTGATCCTATCAATCAACACGTCAAGAAAAAGCTACCAAGTTCTCACCTCAAAAGAATATTAACAAAACAACCAACAGAAAAAGAAATAAAAACCAATGCTGGAAGAGAGAAACAAAATCCCCAGGCTAAAAAACATAATAATAACTAGGATACATCTTCCACAACATTCAAATTCCTATCAAGCCACTGGAAAGGAAGCAAACCCTCATCACCCTGGAACAATTCAAAAATTTCGACTTCAAACAGGAAACAAGATGATAGAAACACACTATCTAGTACTTAAGATAAACCAAAACAACATAAGTAACTAAAAATCTTTACACAGGCACGAACTCTATATAACACAAAAAAACCAAAAGACACCAGTTTACCCTTCTAATGTGAACAAGTCCCTTTCGAGAATCAGGAACAACCTTTTTTCCATAGAAAACCATTTTACCAGCACGAAACTCCAACACAATTTCCTACCATCAAAACAACCACGACACCATAACATAACCCCATCAAGAAAAACATACTTGCACATCCAAAAAAGCAATTACAGGCTCTAATTAATAAGAAACAGAGATTTTAAGCTAAACCCACAATTTTAAAGGTGATTTGATTTACCTGCATTGCTGGAATATCTTCAGCTGATGAAGAACCCATTTTTCGTATACTTCCTCTATAAAGCTGCCTTTCTTTCAACACTGCAAAGAAGAACAAAAAAGAAGGAAAAATCAAATACCCAAATCATAAACAATAAAAGAAAAAGATAAAAGAAAATCTAAAGCTGGAAAATTAATGGAATTATTTGATTGATTTCTAGAGAAAGAGGGCTTGGGGGATTGGAGTGTTTTTTTAAGATGGCTTGACTGTGTTTTATTGGGTTCGGTTGTTGTGAGAATACCAAGTTTGCCAAATTTCAAACAAACAAGGCAAGACGTTTGTGGCAAATGTGGGTCTTTACCCGCTATCTATAGTTATTGGATGGGCCAAATAAATCAATCCGATTGAATTGGGATTGTTTTTAAACTGACCCTGCAATTCATATGATTCAGTTAATCCAACAAAACATGGGTAAAATCGGCTAATCGGCACAAACACATGGAGGCAAAATAGTGATTTTGGCAGAAAGAGCACTGTTTGAAATTTGTTTTTAATTTTTTTTTTAATATGAACATATCAAAATAATTTAAAATATAAAAAAAATTAATTTAAAATAAAAAAATTCAAGTTTTTTTAAAACATAATTAAACTGTAAAAAATATAACCTAAATTAAATAACGGAGGCATATTTTTTATTTTTTAAAATATATTTGTTATTTAAATTAGTGATAGTAGTTGTTTTTTAAAATATTTTTTATTTGATTTTCTTTTTTTGTAAAATGGGAACAATAAATTAAAAAAAATAACGAATTGACATAGGTTCAAAAAGATTTGGCCGAATAGTATGTTAATTTATCAATTTTTTTAATTTATTGCACTAATTATGTTATATATCTCTTTTCATTGATAAATGTATTAAAATAATATATTTTTTATTTTTAAAATTTATTTTTGATAAAAAAATATCAATAATTACAAATTTTTTATTTTGGCACTGAAGATATCGTATTCCGGTAATGATGGTGTAGCTTTGCTGTGGAGAAGGTAACTAGTGAACTTTGTGTAACATTCTGATAGGTTAATTAGAATGATTATCAGAAAGAAACTAGTTTGTATTGAACCCTTAGTATCTTCCACTTGCTTATTTATAAGCTTTGAACATGGCTAGGTCGAAGGCATTTCTATATTAAAGCTGGTGGAAGAGAGGAGGATATATAAAGCTGGTGGTCCATAGCAAAAACGACATGTATCATCTGCGTGGTATCTGTTGTTGCAGATTTGACATGGTCCCTTCCTTTTTCAAAATTTTTGCCTGTTTTCATG
>Ga0325414_1005473_pt1 | contig 13429 bp, 6 predicted proteins | sample PopdelMetagenome_8_FD_206183 | JGI IMG/M metagenome (GOLD analysis project Ga0325414, IMG submission 206183) | Populus deltoides microbial communities from Bellville, Georgia, United States - Leaf-PdKOR-R3 | ecosystem: Host-associated > Plants > Phyllosphere > Phylloplane/Leaf | place: USA...
GACCCGATAAAAATCAGGTCTACGGGCTCTCCAACACTACGGCTGAAAACTTGCGTTCGGCTCGTAGTGTCTCAACTGTTGGAAGCTCTCCATCAGTATCGAACACCCAGTCTGAGGAGTTCATTGCGTTGAAACAACAATATCAACAACTCTCGACGAATTATGATGAGCTCCGTCAAATAGTCATGGAGATGAGATCAAAGATGGGTGACGATACTTGTGCAGCTTCTTTTTGGCCGTATGGTCCCGGGAACAACCAGCCTCCTCCTCCTCCTCCTCCTCCTCCTCCTCCAGCTCCGCCGCTATTCTAGTTTAATTTTGTTTTTTAAACACATTAAATTTGTAATGAATATTATTTAACATTACTTTTATATTTTTAATGTTTAATCCATTGTTATTTGTTTATTAAGGTTTTTTACTATTAACAAAATTATTTTTTTATATATATTTTAAATACCTACCGATCGATATATCGACAAATAATGTCCGTCGGCATTTCATAGAGAGTTGCCAAACAATTACCAGCCATGCCATAATTACCGACGGAATATATTCGTCGGTGATTAAATACAGACGGATTTACCGACGGATAAAATCCGTCAGTATTTCACAGAGAGTTGCCAAACAATTACCAGCCATGCCATAATTACCGATGGAATATACGTCGGTAAGTCCGTCGGTACTTATCGTTGAAAATGCAGACGGATTTATTCCGTCGGTAATGTTCTCGCGGGAAAAAAAAATTTGACGCGCGTGTATCCGTCTGTAAGACCGTTGGTGTTCCGTCGGTGGGTGTTTTTTTATTTGTGACATAATTAGCGACGGAAATGGGTTTTACCGGCGACTGGTATATCGACGGACGTGTTCTGTCGGTGAGGCCGTCGGTAATTATTTTACTGACGGATTTCATTGCTTGCACCGACGACATTAGTCCGTCGGTAAAACTAGTTAATGGTGTAGTGTTTGTTATCATCTCTCAAGGTGGCCGAAGCCCATGTCATTCCCTTCACAAGTATATTTTTGTGTTTTTCACGTGACAGCATCAAATTCAATGAGAAAATAAATTAAAATCATTATCTTCCCCTCTATTACAACCAAAATTGGGGATGAGACTTTCATGAAGGGTAATGATGGTAAAAAATTTCCCCTCTCCATCCATTACAAATCTTAAACAAGATATAGGAAATGATTTAGGATATGTTTGATATGATTTTTTTGAATTGATTTAAATTATTTTTCAACTTTTAATTTATGAAAAAGTCATAAACATACTTGGCTAGAAATAAATTTTGATTTTAATAAAAAATTGATATAAAATTGATTTAATTGTAATTTATTTTCTAGTTACACAAATTTATTCCTTATAAAAAATATGTTTTGAGTTGTTTTTTATCAAACATATTTATAACACAGAGTCATTTTAGATTATTTTATAATAATTTATTTTTTTAAAATAATTTTTAAATTATAACTTAAAATCAAATCTCACTTCTTGCTAAATAGACTCTTAAAATATCATTCTCTTCCATTTTCCTCCATTCATTTTTTCCCCTCAAAACCAAGTGTAAATACAATTACTACTTGACATATCTAAAATGCATTGACTATATGATCCAATAAAATAACAAATGTTACTTAGAGATTTGCTTTTCAAATTATCATTCCCGTTTTCAATTACAATATAGAAAAATAAGTTCGTAAATACACTACGGTTAGGATGACTTCTGCGAATTAATTTAAGCTGTTTTATTTTTTATTTATAAGAAAATCTTACAAATATTTGGTTAGAAATGATCAGAAGTTTGTTATGAAATTGATTCAAGATTTTGATTTAATGAATTTTGATTTAATGAAAAGTTAAGATTTTCAACTTTGAACTTATAGATTTTACTTATACCGCACCTAATTTTCAAGAAAATTGCTTTCAATTATTTTAAACTAATATATTTATAATTTAGAATCATTTTGATTTATTTTTATTATTACTTATTTATGAAAAAAATTAAATTAAAATTTAAAAATCATTTCTCATATGTCATTATTAAAATTTGCAGATAAATAAACTAGGTTTGGGCTATGTAAGAATTGATTTGTTTTTTATTTTTCAAAAATAATTTTGAAGAAAATAAATTTATTTTTTTATTTTAAATTTATTTTTTTATGTTTATAAATTATTTTGATATACTGATATTAAAAATTTATTTTAAAAAATAAAAAAAATATTATTTTAATATATTTTTAAATAAAAATACTTTAAAAAATAATATATAAGTAAAATATCAAGAGGGTTATGAAAAGCTCGCCGTAGAAGTCTGAGTGTTGAAAAGGAAAATAATAGGGTAACAGTATATTCCTTCGTGAAAAGCTCTCCGCGTCTACATTGACGCGCTAATTTAAATTTCCCCTCATTCCAAAATACCCATCTGGTCAAAACTCAAATGTGACCCCTGCCATTAACCGAACACATATACAGAGATAACACGCACCCATGGCTACTCTCACTCTTCAACACCACCTTTAAACCACAGCCACGTAATCAAAATGAAAATGAAACACGATCTAATTAGTGAATATACGTGGAGAAAAATAAATCTGCAACAGAAGATGCAAACTCTGATCTTACAGCGTACATAGGCAAAAACAAATATAAAAATTCAGATACACAAATTCGGACCAGAATTCGATCGCTCGCTAGCTCTCTCAATCTTTGTCTCACTGCAGTCTCGATCGGGCTTACCATAAAAGAACGAAGAAAACCAGAAATAAAATAGAAATAAAAATAAAGCTACTCCTTGATTTGTTTATTTATTTTTTAATTAATCAGATTTGTAGCATGATAATATCTATCTATCACTCCCGCTGCTTACTCTCATAAACCCTAGAGAAAAATTTACAATTTGTCCTCCAGGTATTTTATTTATCAATTTATTTTGTCATTCACATTCAATAATTGCTAATTTATCCTTGTGCTCTTTCTATTTATTAACGGAATTGAATGGAATTTTTGTAGTGTAGGGAGGGAGAGGGTTGGTGATTGAATTTGAAACGGTGAGTTGGTGGAAATGCCAGAGGAGGAGGAGGAGGAGTTAGTAGAACTTAAGTTTAGATTGTACGATGGATCGGATATCGGTCCGTTTAGATATTCACTAGCATCCACTGTTGCTATGCTCAAAGAAAGAATCGTCGCCGACTGGCCAAAAGGTCTGTCTGCTCTGCCATTCTTTAATTACTTCACTCATCATTTTCTCTTTTTTTCAATTACAAAGTTTCGTTTCTATTTTACTCAAGCAAATTCGTTTGTTTGTTTATTTATTTATTTATTTTAGTTGCTTAGTTTAGCTTGAAAATTTGGTGCAACGCAATTATGAAGGCTGTGAATAATTAATTTCATATTGATATGCTTAGTAAGGATTGGAACAATTCCTTGCGATGCTGTATGGTCGTTTAGTTGCATGATTTGGATAACTTATCTGGTGAGTGAATCAATGTGTGGTTCCAGTTTGATGAGGGCATTATATTTTGGGTTAGTAATTTATTTATTTATTTTTGTGGTTGGATGGGGAGTAAGCCATGCCATGTCTTCCTGAAATTATCATAGGCAACTAAGATATGATTTACATATGTCTAGTCCTGTTGGTATGTTCTTGTTAGTTCAGAATGTAGAGAATGTTGTTTGAGGATGTTTTGGATGCAGAGACTCAGACGGGCTGCATTTTATTTTTCAATGTTAATTTAAAACTGGATTGAACCTTTTTATCTTGTTTGTTTCCCTTGACAATACCTTTTTTAGCTATGTTGTTCTAATTTTCTCCCGGTTATTGTTATTGTGCTATTTTATATTCTTCATTTGCTTAGGAAACCAAGACGTTATTGTTCGCCAGATACTCTCTGGGCACAATATAGGTTCCATGTTTACTTGATTTTGTTTTGGTTGACTGGGGCAGGGGAAAAGTTATACATATGTAGTCTTGATATATGACATGTCATCATGTTAAGAACTATGTCCTTAGCTTCCATTCTTATTTGGCATCCTTGCTATTTCTACTTCAATCTGATGCATATTCTGAGAAAATAAATTTTCCCGCACCTCCTCTACCAAGCAGAGGACTCTTTTTCTCAAGCATTGAGTAGGTCGACAATAATCATGTCAATGATATTGGATCATTTCTTTCCCCTAGGGGATTCACACTGCTTTTTATCAAGTAAAGAGACCAGAGTAGCAAGGCCAAAGTTTTGCTGTGCTGTTACCAATCCTTTTCATGTACTGTGCTTTTCTGATGAGGCCATGATAATTGGGTTCCATTAAAGCATAGGGGGCATTGATTCTTTCTATTCTGTTTTTTTCTGCATGCATAACTTCCCCTGCCCCTTATTATCGATTTAAATTGATTGTTTATATTAAAGGTACTTCTTTGTGAGGACAGGGTACAAGTCTCTTTGATGTTTTCTTGAAGTAATCTTGTTATCCTACTGCAAATATTTTCCTACTCTTGTCAAGATTTTCTTTTGCATAATATTTAGTGCATCTAATAATGGAAATATAGCATTTCCAATGCAATGGGGAGCTGCAAGAGTGATTGAAGTATGAAGGTGAAACTCGGATAAGGAATACCCTTTTATGCATGTATCAGACTACCTCTATCTCAGATTACCAGTGTCACAATTGGAATCAGGAAAGGAAACTGTGGCACTTCTGACTTGATTGTTGATGACGACAATGCATTCTATCCTCCCATGCAAATATCTTGCTTGAAATAAATTACACTTAGAATTGGTTTGCCAAATATTATCCTGCAGTTTGGCCAATTGGGGATTTTATACTCTCCAAAATTGGGTGCCTGTGTGGCTGTGTCATACCCATGGTTAAATGGAATTTGACTTTCAGCTACCTCAAATGCTTTTAAATTCAATAGAGTGCATAATGTGCATCTTCGTATTTACAAAATGAAACATGATGACCTTGAGTTGGCATGGACATCCTGGTCTTTCTCAATGTGTATTGTGGCCTCCATTGTGGTAGTGTCGTTATCAATGTCTTCATGTTGTACAGAAAAATATAATTTCAGAAGTAACTCTCTTTCTGGACCTTTCTACTAAAATTACCCTCCTTAGAGAAAGGATAAAGTTCTCTAAAGGATACTATGGTATGACTCAGAAGTGAAAACTTATGCTCTGAAATCTTTAGTATTATTCTATGTGCATGAAAGGAAAGGGGAATTGAGACGTGCATTTTTAGGGAGGATAGAATAAATTATTGGAATCTTGTGTATGCTGAAGCATTTCATTCTATTCTGTAATTAGCATTATACTAGGTCTGACTTGGTTCCGTCTTCGCTCTGCATTGAGTGTAACGCTTGGCTTTGGTTGGTGCCTTTGGACCAGGAAAACCATGTGCTAAGCATCTTTCTTGTTGCTAATTGATTGGTGACTTGAATTTTCATTTGTTAGAAATCATTGGATTATAAGCATGCTTAAAGATTAAGTTCATGGTGATTATGATTATAAGCCTTTTCTTTTTGCTCTAGAGAAATTGAATATCCCTTTTAAATCAAATGTTAACGTTTTCATTTTCCTAGGATGATATGGTTTTGATTGATATTTCCAGTATGGGATTTAATTTCTTTGTTCAGAGTCGTCATCTTTCTTTCTTTGGCACTTACTTATCCCTACTTGTTAAGTAAGAAATACATATAATAAACATTGTTCTTAATTCTATTCTCTAACAATTGATCTATAAATTCTACTTGTCTTAGATAAAAAAATTGCACCCAAGGCAGCAAATGACATCAAACTGATAAATGCTGGGAAAATCATGGAAAACAACAAGACTGTTGGCCAGTGTAGGGTTCCTTTTGGGAACCTCCCGAAAGAGGTCATCATCATGCATGTTGTAGTGCAGCCATCTTTAGCAAAAGCAAAAGCAGGTAGTTTTATGCTCAATTATTTAACACATGAATATATGGTGCCTTTGCGCATGGTAACATCATGTTTGGAATTGGTATTCTTTATGTGCTTCATCTTGTTCTCTTTGAAGAGACGTATTATGTCTTCCAAGGAATAATACCTTTGAGAACATCTTTTGTTTCAGTATCGAGATAATCTGGTCATGAAAACATGTAATCAAATCTGAATTTTCATTCAGATGAACACTCCAATCTGTAATAAGATACAGCCTTAATTTGAGGTTTTTTTCCCTCTCTTCCAATGTGCTTGCTATAAGTTATTTTTATTTTTTTTGAACAGAGAAAAAGGTGGACGAGGCCCCAAGAAAAAATTTCTGTTCATGTTCTATACTATAAAGATAGAGTTGGGCACCTCTAAGGTGTAAGCTTGCTTTGAAGTTCCTAGGATCTCATGGCGATGGAACTTGGAAGAGAGTAATTTGTGAAATGATGCCGTCCCGCATCTTACTTTACATGTTTGTTTGAGGGCATCCCTATGTAACAGTGTGCTGGTGATATATTAACACTTTATAAAAGAGTGTTTTTTGTATTATTATAGAGGCAGCCTCCTCACTCTCATTTAGTATTTATTTTATACAAAGTTTTACGGGTTTGATCTTGTCTGAAATTTTATGATTAAGTAGAATGTGTTAAACTTGCCACTGTTTAAATGCCGAGGAGCTGTTGTTTGTGAGATCATTCAGTTTTGCACTTGCAGTGTGTCAACACATGTTGAGGAATCGGGTTAAGCTGACCGGGCAGTATCAGGTATGCCCATGGCGCATCCGATTTCCCAAGTCCTGTCTAAATTCACTTCCAGTTCATTTGCTGAAAGATAGGCATGCTTTACCTTTTCGTTTTTCTTTTTTTCTTTTTTTTGTTGATTTTCCTCTGGTTTTTAAATATCATATATGCGGTGGAAATTATAAAACAAAATTATTTGGAAGTTTCTAGGATCTTGTTAGATAGATTAAAAGTTGTTTATAGATTTATTATCTGAAGATTTGATCTTCTTTAGCTTTGAATAATTCCTTAAGGTTGGGTTGTCGCAAACCATAAGCTATCCAATTATATGGTCTCTAATAATAATTCACATGAACTACTTGTGTGAAATCTCTTAAATTGAACTACTTGTGTGAAATCTCTTAAATTCTTATCTAGGAGACATGGATTACTATTCATAGAATGTTTCTTCTAATTTCTTTAAGTTTAAGGAGAAATTATTGGACAATCAAAATTTTACTAATTAAAGAAAAAATGTCGTTTCTAAATGTTATCTTAATATAACATTAGGAAAATGATATCATTCTCACTAACCTTTTGTAAACACAAGGTTTATCTACATTTTTTATGAAATCAAATCTGTTGATTATGCTGTCAAAATTGGATATTCCTACTATTTAAAACTTGCATAGTATATTTGTACATTACCTTTCATGTTAGTCTTTATCTTAAAAATTCATTTAGATCCTTTGGGTTTTATCCATTCAAGTGAATCAACCAAGTTCCAAACTTGATTAGTACATGAAATCCATAGCTTCAAGTCATTTCTTGGAATAAATATCATATATTACTTCTAAGTAATTGGTAAGCTCATCAATTATGAGCATCATGTCTTTCACAATTTTCATGAGAGGTTCTTATATCATTGATGCATAACGTCCGACCAAATTTATAAAGATTATGTGTTTCTTAAGGTTCAAGCTAAACATTCAATGTTTAAGCCTTATTTAAGCCTTAAGAATATGTTTCATCTAGATATAGTGTTCTAAGAGGTATAGAGAATCTCATTCTTTTTTAGATAACCCTTGAAATATTTGGTCAAATATTAACCACCTCGATTCGATCAAAGTTTCTTAATACTTCTTTCAATTTTATTAATGTGTATATTGACCTTGGGCATTTTAAATTCAGGTATATACAAATCATTCGTATAATTATTGGATCCATGAAAACATTATTAATATAAAGAACAATATTTGTCTTCAATAATAAATTTAAATTCATTTAATACTAAATAAAATGGAAATGATGTTTTAACATATTAGAACAAAATAACAATTATAAAGTTCTAGTAACAACCCATTGGGCAAGACAAAATAACTAGTTCCTACAATTAATGTTATTAGCCAAAGCTAGCCATTTATTCATCCTGGTCATTCACTTAGGGTGCCCTTAGCTGAAGATGATCATTTGTTCATCCCGGTCATCCACTTAGGCCATTAGCCAAAGCTAATCATTTGTTCATTCCACTAATCATTTATTCATCTCGACCACCCACTTCGAATGCCATTAGCTAAAGTTAACCAATCATTTGTCCCGTGGTCATCCAATCCATTAGCCGAAACTAATCAATTATTTGTCCCGGTCATCCATTTGGATGCCATTAGCCAAAGTTAATCAATCATTTGTCCCGGTCATCCAATTGGATGCCATTAGCCGAAGCTAATCAATTATTTATCCCGGTCATCCATTCGGATGCCATTAGCCGAAGCTAATCAATCATTTTTTCTGGTCATCCAATTGGATGCTATTAGCCAAAGCTAATCAATGATTTCTCCCGATCATCCATTCAGATGCCATTAGCTGAAGCTAATCATCAACCAATCAAACGTTCCAGAGGTGGTTATGAATCACTATAACATGGAAATATCATTTGAATCGCTCATTCAAACGATTTGTAACAACTTGACATTCATTGCGACATAATAGCAAATCATTCGTGATACTCGTACACGCATTTCGTAATAGTTTAACATATAGTAAACACGATAATAGATCATTTGTAATACACAAACAAAACATTCCGTAACAATTTAGCTTTCAGTAACAAAATAGTATACCCTTCGTATTACTCATCTAAGCATTCATGACTAATAATGTTCAATATAATACAACAATAGATCCCTCGTAATACTCATACAACCATCCGTGATAATTAATATTCAGTAAATATAACGGTAGATCTTTTGTAATACTTATACAACCATTGGTGACATTTTCATTCGATATAATACATCGATAGATCCTTCATAATACCCATACAACCATTAGTCACAATTACATTCAATAAGATACAACAATAGATTCTTCGTAATATTCATACAACTCTTCATTACAATTATATTCAATAAGACATAACAGTAGATCCTTCGTAATACTCGTACAATCATTCATCACAATTACATTCAATAAAATACAATAGTAGATCCTTCGTAATACTCATACAATCATTCGTCACAATTACATTAAATAAAATACAACAATAGATCCTTCATAATACTCGTACTACTGTTCATCAATAGGCCAAATTTATAATAGCCCAATGAACATCTCATAGTCGGTTTAATATTCATCGCAACACAATAATATATCCACCTCTAACAAGTCAATTCAGGACATTAACATTTCCGTCATTGTTTCAACATTTAACAAGAACCTGCTCGACATTTCATAATCATTTCAACAATCATCAAGAATTTAATCAAACACTTCATCGTCATTTCATCATTCAACAAGGAATTAATAAAATATTATCATAAGTAAATAATTTCAAAACATAAACATCATATGAGAAAAAGGTGGAAACCACCTACCTGCTCCACTTGCGGGTTGTCCTTGTTATGGCGATGGTTCGATCCCGGCCACACCACTTAAGACATCAATGACCACAAATCACTACATTCGCATCCATAAATCACATTCATCACCATACTTATTTCAAGAGTTCATATGTTCACATTCAAGCGCTCCACATTTTACACCATCATACAATGAAATTGTTATAAGCATTTAAGTCATTTATGCCCGGGGGACTATTGTAGAAAATCGACAGCGAAATTGATTCATTGTTGGCCACACAATTTGATAGTGAAAACTGGTTCGCTGCAGGCACCTCAATCTCGACAGCAAATGCTACTTCGCTGCATCCGACACGCTTTTGGCAGCAAATGCTAATTGCACTGCAGGTAACTCGATTTCGTCAGCGAATAACACTTCCACTACAGACAACACAACTTCAACAGCGAACGCTGATTCATTGCAGACAACACAACTTTGACAATGAACTTGATTCGCTGCAGACAACACAATTCGGCATCGAAAACCTATTTTGCCGCGGACAACACAATGTGGCAGCGAACACCTGATTCGTTATGGACAACTGAATCTGGCAGCAAAACCTGTTTTGCTATGGATAACACAATTCAACAACGAACACCTGATTTGCTATAGACAACAGAATTCGACAGCGAAACCTGATTCGCTGCGGACAACACAATTCAGCAGCGAAACCTGATTCGCTGCAGAAAACACAATTCAGCAGCGAAACCTGTTTCGCTGTGGAAAACACAATTCAGCAGGGAAAACCTGTTTCGCTGCGGACAACACAATTTGACAGCGAAACTTGATTCATTGCGGACCACACAAATACAACAACAAACACCTGAATCGCAACGGCTAACAGAATTCGGCAGCGAAAACCTGATTCGTTGTGAAAAACACAATTTAGCAGCGAACACCTGATTCACCCTGGACAACACAAATTCAGGAGCGAAAACCTGTTTCGCCGCAAACAAGACAATCCGACAGTGAACACTTGATTCACCCCGGACAACACAAATTCAGCAGCGAAAACCTGTTTCGCCGCGGACAAGACAATCCAACAGCAAACACCTGATTCGTTGCGGATAACAGAGTTCGGCAATGAAACCTATTTCGCTACGGACAACACAATTCGGCAGTGAAAACCTATTTCGCTGCGGACCACACAAATTCGGCAGCGAACACCTGATTCGCTGCGAACAACAGAATTCAACAGCGAAACCTGTTTCATTGCAGACAACAGAATTAGGCAGTGAAAACCTGATTCACCGTGGAAAACACAATTCGGCAACGAACACCTGATTCACTACTAACCACACGAATTCAGCAACGAAAACTTGATTCGCTGCAGACAATATCATTCGGCAGTGAAAACCTATTTCTACGCGGACAACACAATTATGCAGTGAAAACCTGATTCGTTGCGGACAACACAATTCGACAGCGAACACCTGATTTGCTCAGACAACACAATTCGACAGCATAAACCTGATTCGCCGCGGACAACACAATTCAGTAGCGAACACCTGTTTCGCTGAGGATAACAGAATTCTGTTTCGCTGCGAACGACACAATTCGGTAGGAACACCTGATTCGCTGCGGACCACACAAATTCAGCAGCGAACACCTGATTCACTGCGAGGAACAGAATTTGGCAGTGAACACTTGATTCGCTGTGAGCAATAGAATTCGGCAGCAAAAACCAGATTCGCTGCGGACAACACAATTTTGACAGCGAACCCCCGATTCGCTACAGACAACCAAATTCGGCAGGGAATAGGCTGTCGACAACATAATTTGTTCTTTGGATCCAGCAAAATCATATAATTTTAGCATGGACACACATGCAAATTCAATTCTAGCATATACTTTGTCATTATATTCCTATTTCGATTATAGCATGTTTTCAAGGTTACAAACACACATATTCTTTTGCACTTAACATCCACCAGCACATTTTCATACAAGTTCTTCAACCATATATGTAGAATTCATGACATTAACACATTTATAATTATGTTTCAGTTTCATATTATTAAGCAACTCTAACAAGATCATCATCTTTGCATTTTATCCCTTTAATCTATGTTCTGTCCAGCCCTCACCATGGCCAGCCACCTCTCTAGGTTCCCCATTCAGCCTTGTTCTCATCCCTCATCCTTGTCTAGTTTTCATTAACAGTTGGTGTGAGAATCTTAGGCTATTTACTTTAGGTTTACTTCTCCCCTTTCATTCCTAAGGCCCCAAGAACAAGTGGAGGAGTAGTATAGTTCATACCTCACGAATTCAACAAGTTCAATACAGGTTATGGTGGCCTGCTCTCCCTTTCTTTTTTGGTTTTCTTCCTTCCTTCTCTTGCTGTCTAACCGACCTCTAGGCTCCTCTTTCTCCTAAGTTTTTGGTTTTGTCTACTTTTTCATACACTCTTATCACTCCACGCTCAAGGAAAGTGGCATGCCAGCTGGTTAGGCTCGGTTTTTTGCTTGGAGGAGGGATGTGTGTGCTATAGCCATGGCTGCTGCCGGTTCTGGAGGAAGGTCTAGGCTCCAGCTTCCACCATGTTTTCAATCACTTCTCCTTCCACCCTAGGAAATCTGCATGTAGCTGGTCGGTTTCAGTCTTCTCTTTGGAAAAAGGAGAGGGTCTGCTGCATGCAGCTGGCCATTTTTGCTCTGGAAAGAGGGAGAGCCATGCTGCATGCAGCTGGCCGTCCATTTATGGAAGAGGAAAGATCACCCTCCCTTTCTCCTTGCATTTATACCCCTTCTTAAATGAGAGGGGGTTGTTTGGGTGCTGGATATCTCTGGTTCCTATCCCTCTTTTGAGTTATCTCAGACTGGTTCCTATTCTAATTCTCCCCTAAGATAGGCCAATCCAACACTAAATTTTGTTGAGTTTTACAGTACTGCTGCCGATTCATAAATCAACAGTCAAAAACTACGTCGCTGCCGATTCAGAAATCGACACCAAAACTGCGGTGCTGCCGATTTCTTAATCTGCATCAAAAAACTGTGTCGCTGCCGATTCAAAAATCGACAGCCAAAAATTGCATCGCTGCCAATTCAGAAATCAGTAGCCAAAACTGAGTCGCTGCCGATTGAGAAATCAGCAGTCGAAAATGCATCGGTGCTGATTTGGAAATGCACAGCCTAAAACTTTGTTGCTTCTGATTCAGAAATCGGCAGCCAAAAACTGTGTCGCTGCTGATTTAGAAATGGGTAGCCGAAACTGTGTCACTGTCGATTTAAAAATTAGCATCCAAAAACTTTGTGGCTGCCCATTCAAAAAATTAGTAGCCGAAACTGCGTCGCTGCCGATTCAAAAATTGGCACCCAAATTATACCGTTGCTGATTCAGAAGTCGGCAACCAAAAACTTGTTGCTGTCGATTCAGAAGTCGGCAGCCAAAAACTGTGGCGCTGTCGATTAATAAATCGGTAGCCAAAAACTGTGCTGCTGCCGATTCAGAAATCAGCAACCAAAAACTGTGTCGCTGCCGATTTAGAAATGAACAGCGATGGTGAAGTCATTTCAGCTTTAGATCTCTCTCTTTTTTCTCTCTCTTTTTTTAGGTGTTTACAATATATATGATAGATAAATGGGAATGAATTATAAGATTAGCTTCAGCTAATGGTATCCATGTCGGATATTCAGAAATGAATGATGAGATTAGCGACTAATAGTATCCATGTTAGATAAACGAAAATGAATGATGAGATTAGCTTCGGCTAATGGTATCCATGTCGGATAATGACACGACCAAAAGATTGATGTCTTCTCCCAAGTGCAGGAGTGTCGAAGTAATAAATAACCCGGCAAGACCGCGGTCGAACCACAGGGAGGTTAATTGTATAAATTATAGTTAACAACCACACAATAACAATA
>Ga0325414_1005474_pt1 | contig 13429 bp, 10 predicted proteins | sample PopdelMetagenome_8_FD_206183 | JGI IMG/M metagenome (GOLD analysis project Ga0325414, IMG submission 206183) | Populus deltoides microbial communities from Bellville, Georgia, United States - Leaf-PdKOR-R3 | ecosystem: Host-associated > Plants > Phyllosphere > Phylloplane/Leaf | place: USA...
TAATAAAGTGGAAAGATTTTCCTAGAAAATGATAATGACATCTGTTAAAACTTTCATAAATCCTTGTTTTAGATTATTTAAGTCTAAAAAAAAGAATATCACCTCGTGATGGTGACAATTTCAGTTTTTATCGTGACAATACAGTTCCCCTGCTCTGTTAATTCCGGGACTGTTTAAGCTTTGATTGTAACCTGTTGAGGCCCATACAGGACAAGAAAAAAAAACACAGAAACACTGAAAGTACTTGTGATTAAGCTGAACTAGAGGAAGAGGAAGCTGAAGCAAGGAAATATCCAAACAAGGTACCTGTTTCAGGCAATTGTGCTCTCCTGGACTCGAAGGGCTAGACATGAATCTGTCCAAAATCATGGGCTTAATGTTTTGTGCTTGGGCAGCATCTTACTTCTAAGAAGAACGAGGACAGCAGAGGGGGCATCCCTTTGGGCAGCATATTATTTCTTTTTATTTAATATATATTATATTAACATTTATATCCTAATCTTTTTTTTTTGAGTTAGGATATTTAGCTTGCATCTAGAGGAATTACTCTGTCTCTTTTTTTTATATTAAAAAAGCATCAAATTAATATAAAAGATGTGATGATACATCGATCCTCGTCGTTTAAGGAATAATTTAGTTTTAATTAATGCATTAGCTATTAAAATATACTCATTTATCGTCAAAGAAAGTGGAAAAAAAAAACTATATACAGTCAGATTCTACTGTCTTTATTTGAATAATACCACAGTCAAACCAGGTCAAAGGAAGAATCCTTAACCATCAACCATTCTTTCTTTACACTGATTTGTTTGTGGGTGTTTGAACGGCGCTCGGTATCCATGAATCAATTCTTTATTATATTTATATTTTATTTATTATTTATCAAATAATAAAATTAGATATTATTATTATTATTATTATATTAATCGGATTTCAGTATTTATTTGAATATCTATGTCATTGTGTTTTTATTCAATATATATTATATTAATATTGAAACACAATAAAATAATTAAATTACTTTTAAAAATGAAATTTATTTAAATATTGTTGTTTAGGGTATTTTTAAATTTATACTTTTACGACTAAATAACTAAAACACCTTGAAAAACAAACTTAATTTTTTCTAGCATTCAAGGGTTTTTTCATTTTCTCGTCTTGGGTCTTGGTTTTTTAGGTAAAATATTTTAATAAATATAAAATATAATTCTATGAACAGAATAAAATCAATGCGATGCATGCACGAAAGTCATATGCAACTCCTGCAAGAACCGTAAACTGCCCTCCCCCAGCCCAATCGCCATGCATTCTTTCACCGCCTGCGCGCACATGCCACTGCCCAATAAGTTAATCTACGATTGCCCACCAAAAAGGAGCAAAACCATACTGGAAATTTTATTTTTTATTTTTTTTATATAAAAAGTATATATCAACATAGTTGGGTGTGTCAGGAAGCTGCATGCATATATACTCATTCAAAATGCTTCGTAGCACATGGGTTTTTTGAGATAAGATCTGAATGATAATCTTCTTTTCCAATCCATATGACTTGTCATTCACATATATATATATATAATTCTGCTTGCCATCGCATTAATATGTTTTTTAGTCAAGGTTAATTTTGTCGATATATAGATGCATCATTTAGATCTTGGTCACACCAGTCAGCTTCCCACACAGACGACACGACATTATCAAAACCATGTGCTTCTCCCACATGAAATCGTCACTTGCTTCAGGCAATGAGAGATTGGATTGCATAGTGAGCGAGATAGTCTTTCCTCAACCCCCAATTCCTACCTCCTGATCAATTTCTTCTTAGATATGTACCTAAGAATCTTCGATAGCTGGAATATTGTTTCCTTAACAACAAATTCAGATGTTCTTCTCTGAAAAAGTTCCAATACTGTTTGACATATTTATGTTGGTGATATTCTAAATAGCAACTTGATTATATAATAAAATTGTTATAACTATTTCGAGAATGTTAATTATTAATATTATTGATTTCCTTAGGGACCGAGTCCCAAAAAATCTAAATAGAGTCTAACAACAAGGTTTATGTGTTGGATAATCGGTTAATCTCTTAGTTCTAGCAATCTGATATGCTTTTTCTAACCAAGGTCTGATATCTTGTATATGGTGTCCGGTAGGTCATTTGATTGATGTTATGATTTCCAGATACTTTAGTAAGTATCTTTTTAAATAAAAAAAGTGGAATAATATTTTTTTAAAGAGATAGACTCTGAATATATATGCTAAAAATATTAAAAATGAAAAAATTCCGAACTCTTTACTTGAATAATTCAAGCGATATTTATAGCCTCTAAACTTTATCTTTTAGCTAGAGTAAAAAAACTATAGAGTCATTATACTCTTATAAATTAATTTTGTATCGTGAGCTGTGTTCAATTCATTTTATTCAACTAAAAGATAAAAACATGATAAGTCATAAGAGATTTTAATACATTTAATAATATTGAAGAAGTATAAATTTGTTTAATTAAATTTAAATACTTAAAGATTTGTGTAAAGAAATATACATTATATTCGAGTATTATGATTTGAATCAATAAGTGTAGTAAATCAGGCCACACGAGTTAAGCCTAGACTAACATAAAACACCCAACCATACCTGGATTGCCGGAAAAATATTTGAGCTCGACACCGTTGGAAAAAAACGTGCAAGCTCCACCACGTTAGCCTTCCCCAGGAGTGATGATTAAACCGGGGAAGGAATATCCTCAAACCGACAAGAGAACAACAATCCAGTAAATACCATGTGGCTTTCATTACTTTGTGTCTTGACCTCCACCAGAAGACAGCCAAATCTTAAAAATCTCAAATCTCTAATATATCGATCCAAGACTTCGATTCAGTTTATTATTGAGTTCTAAACCCAAAAAAAATCGATCCTTGTATGATAAACATGATGTTCTGTGGAGAAGAGACGTGAGATTGTACGCAGCAGATACCAATATATATATATATAGTTGAAAAAATTTAAATTATTTTTATTTACTTTAAATTAATATATTTTTGATATTTTTAGATCATTTGAATGAATTAATATAAAAAATAATTTTTTAAAAATTAAAAAATATATTATTTTAATATATTTCTGAATAAAAAATATTTTAAAAAATAATCCCATGTAAGAATCATATTCTTTTACCGCATTAACTATTACAGTTGAGCTGATCATTTTTTAAAAACAATTTTAATTTATGTTATGAAATTCTATATGTAATACCGTGAAAAAAGTGTTTATTTAAAGCTATTGTATTTGGGTATATAACTTTAAATTTTTTTTCTTTGTCGGATACTCGGGGAAGATGAGGTTACTGAAAATAAATTTATATTTAATTCAATGAAAAAATAATTATTAACACTAAATGCTGACATGAATGATAAATATTTAAAATAAATAAAAAATAAAATAAAAATTATATATATAAAATGTATAAATGATTTATTAGAGATTGAAGATGAACTATTTTTATTTTTTTATTTCTTTAAAACGAATGTCAAAAGATACATGCATTTTTTTCAACAAGATTGCTACAACAAGTAAGAAATATTTGGTTGTTGGGAGTATGATTGCAATTATTTTTTGAAATATTTTTTATTTTAAAATGGATCAAAATAATATTTTTTTTATTTTTTAAAAATTGTTTTTAAGATCAACGCATCAAAATAATTTAAAATACAAAAATAATAATTAATTTTAACATAAAAAAATTTAATTTTTTAAAAATATAACTCACATTGTGTTGCCAGACATTGCCGTAATTTAATTTTAAGTGACCGAAAATCTTTATATAAATATATAAAAGTCAAAATCAACGAAAAATGGTCTTGAAACACGAGGATGTTTAAAACAAATCCATCATGATTATTACTTTATCTTCAACGAAGATGACCAACGAATAGTTTTGTAATTTTCTGTGCCTGGTAATGAATGCGTAGCTGACGATAGCTGTAGTGGCATTCGTGTAGTTTTGATCAAGTCCGGTGTCTTTCTCGTGGACTGAAACAAATAAAACCCGACGCACCCCTTCAGTGACCTCCATGCCAAGCATTCCCCCTCTGCTCCACCTCCTCCCCCTCCTCTTTTATCTGTAAATCAACCACAATGTACAGAGCCACCGTGCTGTTAGTGACCCTTTGCATCACCTCGCAGATTGCATCGTCAGTCACCGATGGTAAGTCCTCCGAGTATTTTTTTCGTATAGGCACAACTATTTGCTTGCTAGCCACTACACTAATTGATTCGCAAGTAATTTGATTAATTAGGAGTCCACCTCTTGCCCAAATCTTGTTTGCTAGATCTTTTATGCAAAACTCCCCTGATTAACATATATTGTAATCTTGTTTGCTTATGTTAGTACGCTGATCAACTAGTTGGTAGCATTATATGTCAGGAATCATGTTTTTTTTTTTTAATAATTATTTATGTTTTTTTTATTGTTCATACATATTGATATAAAAAATAATTTTTAAATAAAAAACAACTATTACCATATTTTTAAATATTCTTTTAATTATATTATATGAGATCAGTTTGCGAACCAAAATCCCACTCCCTGAAGGGATCTGCAATGATCCAAGCATTGATGTTTTACCTCTTTAATTAGTGTTTAGGTCAATGAATTCTGCCTCTCTTCAATGCTGTAGTCATATTCAATCGTTTCGTATCTCTCGAGACAATAAATTCAGCACTCTGTTAAAGGAGTTTGAAAGTGATATATAATATAGGAGGTAACTAAAAGAAGAAGAAAAAAAGAGCATCTTCTTGAACATATTTTTAATCAAACATCTGCTGTCATTTCTTTTTTCTTTATGGGTTTAAAAATACATCGTAATCGCATGGCACATGACAGATGAATTATTGCTACCACACATCAAGAACTTGAAACTAACTAATGGCCATTAATTTCAGGTTTATTGCCTAATGGAGACTTCGAGCAGGGCCCCAAGCCATCAGAAATGAAAGGAACAGTGGTGACAGCCAAGAACGCAATTCCTAACTGGGAAATTTCTGGCTTCATCGAGTACATAAAATCAGGGCATAAACAAGGTGACATGGTGCTGGTAGTGCCTGCTGGCGCCTACGCAGTTCGATTAGGGAACGAAGCATCGATTAAACAAAGTGTGAAGGTCACTCAAGGCCTCTTCTACTCGTTAACTTTCAATGTGGCTCGCACTTGTGCCCAGGAGGAGAAATTAAACGTCTCTGTATCACCAAATTCGGAACCAAGAGATTGGGGAATCTTGCCCATGCAAACAATGTATAGTAGCAATGGATGGGATGCTTATGCGTGGGCCTTCCAAGCTGATGGGCCTGAAGTTGAGATCTCCATCCATAACCCAGGTGTAGAGGAGGATGCTGCTTGCGGCCCACTTATTGATTCTGTCGCGTTAAAGCTTTTGTCCAATCCTAAACGCCCTAAAGGTAATGATACTAATGTTTATGATTTTTCTTAAAAAAAAAGTACAATATGGTTTGGTTGTTTACGCTGATTCCTTGTTTTGCAGACAACTTGTTAAAGAATGGAAATTTTGAAGAGGGTCCTTACGTGTTTCCTAACGCAGACTGGGGTGTCCTTGTCCCTCCCAACATTGAAGATGACCATTGCCCTTTACCTGGATGGATGGTTGACTCGCTCAAGGCAGTAAAATATATAGATAGCGATCACTTTACAGTCCCAGAAGGAAAGAGAGCCGTTGAACTTGTGGCAGGAAAAGAAAGTGCTATCTCACAAGTTGTAAAAACCACAACCAGTAAGATATATGCCCTCACATTCAGTGTTGGGGACACTAGCAACTCATGCGTGGGATCAATGGTAGTAGAGGTATATGCTGGTAAGGATAAGACTCAAGTTCCTTATGAATCTAATGGCAAGGGAGGTTTCAAGCACGCCAAGTTCGTGTTCAAGGCCATATCGAACCACACAAGAATTACTTTCCTTAGCTCATTTTACACCATGAAAAGTGACAACTCTGGTTCTCTATGTGGTCCAGTATTAGATGATGTAAAGCTGGTTAGTGTTCGAAATCCAAGGCGTCATCTTGCATAATGTGCTAGTTGCATTGCTTGTGCAACTACATTGTTCAATCTTCATCCATTTAGATGATCATCATATATCTTTATATACTATAAGGTTTCCTGTGATGGAAGCACGAGGGGCTTGAAATGAGTTTAATTATGATGTTCCTTCTATGTACCAAGTATCTGTGTTTTTTCTGCAACTCAATATATATGATAGAAGCTGGTTCCTCGTAGTGAGTTTAATTAGAATGTTTCTTTTATGAGAGAATCATGATTGGTGTTGGAAGAGCTACTGTGATGATATCGCTTTCTGCCATTGTGCCACTATGATTGGTGACTGCCATTGGGGAATCGAGAGTTTCTATTTTCCAGGTGTGATGGTCATTAACAATGCAATCTGTACACAGAGAGTAAACACCATGGCAATGTTTCTCTTGCACAATATGTCATAAGGTAATGTTTTGATCAGTGAAATGGAGCTTAAACCTCATGTGATAGAAATGGGGAATGCGTGGAATATGCGCATTTGCGCATTTTTCATTGTCGTGGGGCCGTGGCTCCCATAACCAATTGAAAGCCTCTCTATATTTTTCCTTTATATGGCAGTTGATAAAGCCCCAGTGTTTTACAGCAGGGAAATTGGAGATAACTAAACAATAAAGGAAGAAAAGAGTGAATAAGCAATCGATTACTTCACATCAAAAGTAAGAGCAATAATAACAATTTTCAGTTAGAAATCCAGCCATTGCTTGTATTCACTAAAATATGTAGTTTGTAGGTGTTCTTCGTAATAATGGATATGGTATTGATGCGACAGAATGTCACCTTTGGAATCTTGTAGTTCTACTAGAACGCTAATTTGGAGCTGAATATTGAAGGGGCTAGAAATTAGAGGATGTGATGGTTTTTAATGGACAAAACTTAATAATCTGTTCTTGGCTGGCTTCGCTTCTTTCAAGAACATTTTGAATGAGGTCTATTCTCTCTCTGTCTTTCTTTTTCTGTAACTATCATGATGGGATTCTTTTCTCCTTATTGAAGTATCATTTTTCATTATCACTCTTTAAATTTTTTAGTCCTGACCAAGATGGTTTATCTTCTCATTCTGGTTGGACAGCACCCTCGGGATAAACCTGCAACGACCAAAAAAAAAAAACCTGTAAGCATCAAATTCTTATATAGAAATTTGAAACGCACTTGTGCGCGTTCAGGAAACATGTGCTTCCCAGATGTAGCATAGCACCAACAGTCCTACTCTTGAACATGATATACTTTTTCCTTGTACTTCTCAGGAGTAAAGAAACCAGAATACCTGAGAGTATTTTTCTCTTCACTGAAGCTTACAGTTCTTACTTTCAACTCCCCTCTGCTGGTAGTTAGCTCGTCAAATATCTCAGCATCACACATCTCCACTTCCCCTTCCTCGTTTCCAAGAACATGTGCTTCTCTTTCCTGATAGAATGCCACATGAATTTAGTATCAACTCGACGAAAACTACAAAGTATCAGAAGATATCTTGATAGATCTGGAGAATAATATGCCTTGAAAGAGAGGCTGAGAGAAAGTCGTGGGGTGCCGGTAATCTCATCATACTCAGCTGCATCTAGTTCCCGCAAATGATTTGGACAGAACAATTTAGGAAGGATGTGTTGTCTTATGCTGATGAGAACAAAGAACGGCAAAGGGAACAAGATTCCAGCTATCGGAATCCATGTCACACCATAACAGAACAGGAAATACACGAATTGGAAGATTGTAAATATGGCAATGTATTTGAATGGAACTGATTCCACAAAAGAAGCATGAACCCCCTCCAAGACCCTGCCAAAAGTGAATTTCAGGCACAGATGTAACTGGTAAATCATAGGCAGCTAATAACAATACATATCAGAATGATGAAGTAGTATTTACTTGCAATCAGGAAGTTTCTTAAAACAATTAACATTTATAATGAATTTAATATCTTGAAGGAAATGGTCAAGTACTGGTTTATTCTTTTATCCCAAAAATATAAACTTTCCGAAATGCTGAGAAAAAATAGAACAATTTTGGTTTGATCTAGTTTTTTAGATTCCACAAAACAAGATTTGAGAATACTGCACTCTAATTCTAAAATGCTAGTTGAATTGTCAACAACTCAGAATAAGAAAGAACTTACTTGTAGCGTCGGCCAGGTGTAACGAAGAGAAGTAGCATTCTTTCCCAGAACTGGTTCCCAGGGAGACTGTCGATTGCCATGTAAGCAAAATATCCCCAAAGGACTGATGTAGGTATCAACTTTATTGCAGGCACAGCACTCACTGATGCTGCCACAAGTAGTGACTGCAGAAAATTGCTTACTCTCTGCTCATTAACTCGGACAGGCAAGTAGGCATCAATATGCTTCTCAGGATCAAATGTATCCTTTGGATTTTCTCCTTTCATGACTGCCTCCTTCAGGTCTTCCAGCTCTCTAACTACTGTAGTCTGCATATCAGAAAATCATGGTGTTGGCATTAATGTGCTGAGAGGATTTGGGAACTTTACCATCTTCCTGGAGACAAACTAATGTTCTTAGAATTTTTAAACATACAACTTGTACAAGTCATTTGTAAGAAAATGCTCATGTTTTTGGGTGTAGGAGGCATTACAATGTTATTTTCAACACGATGCTTAAGTTTGTACTGATCAAAGAACTTACAATTGGACTGCTGTCCATTTCAATGAACACATCCTGCATCTTGCCATAGATTTCAGAGTTGCTAGCTTTCTGCTTGATGCTTTCTTTGGCACTTTCCACCATCTTCCTTCGAATCAACTGTAAATGATCAAACAGATCGTATAAGCATCTAGAGGCTGCTCATCTAATTACCTTAAGAAGTTCTCCTTCGAGATTCTGTAATCTGACCTGTCTTTTGAGGACAGCAAGGCTCTTAGTATGCATAGGAGACTGTGGTAGAACACCATTAGAAGGAGGTAGCCCAATTAATCCACAAAGCAAAGTCTGAAACCAATCAGTCAACAGTAGAATATTAAGTTTTCAAGAAACATAATGGAACGAATAGCCAGCTTTAACATATGTGGATGGTATGTACCATAAAGCTCAGCAACAAGATGTCATAATGATACGCAGAAGGATTTTTAAGATTGAACTCCTTTTGTTGTGCCATCTGGGATGCAACACTGTGGTCAAAAAAGTAGAGCCCTGCTATCATCACAGCAGGAACAAAGGCAGCAAAGATATATGCTGGGGGGACATTCCCCATATCCTGTAATTTGATGCGACAATAGATATTAGCTGCAAGTGTCTAGAAGCAGACAAAACGGTCATGCAAAAAACAAGTAAATAAAAAAGAGAATGATTCATTGCTAAATTGCTGCCTTAGAAATTCCAATCAAGTTTTGGTTACCTTGATGACAGTCCAGTGATGTAACGATGCAGATTCCCATGGAAGAGGGCTAAAAAGTTTTCTGGGAACCCCAGAAGGAACTTTGCTTGGTATACTAAATGAAAGTGCTGTCCACACCACAACCATTAAAGGAACACCATAGTCTGCAATAAAACTTCTAAACCAACCTGGACAACATCGTGCAACAATTTCAAATTCCTTGTGTTCACGTATTAATTTCTAACCAAAATGCAAAATTGTTAAGGATTGCTTCACAAACCTGTGCCATACCACCATGCTCTTGCCCTTCTACTTTTTAATGCAGTATAAAGAAGGCCAAAAGTGAATATGATACCCAGAAGTCCATTAGTGTAAAGCCACTGAAATTGATACTTATCTAGCTTCGGGTCTTCAGCTTTGGGAATTTCAAACTCGCTGACCATGCCCTGTGATCCAAACATTGTGCAACAAATTTTAGTAGCATCACCCTCATCAAGTTGCTATTCACTCACTCAAACATTTTTTTTTTTTTTTGTATTGATTGTACTCACCTTGATAGCCTCTTGCATGAACAAAACAGCAATCAACATGCCAAAAAGTTCGCCTGCTACTCGAGTAAACCGATTGATTATAGCACACGCATTGAGTATTGCAAGAAGGAACAGCAAAAGAGCTGTCCAGACACAAACCCTGCGGCAGTCACCAGAAAAATGAATGAATCAAAAAACCCAAATATAAGAAACAATTTTAAGCAAGTAACAAAACAAATTTCCAATACCATCCAGCCCACGCCAAGAAGAGTTTTTGCCCTAATTCTTCCCTTTCTTTGGCAAAGTTGTACAGATAAGTGTACATTATAACAGTGGGTTCTGCAACTCCTAATATTAATAGAGGTTGCCCACCAAGTATTGAGTGTATGATGCCACAAAGAGCAGTAGAAGCTAAAGTTTCTACTGTGCTCAAGCTTCCATCTACAAACAGCAAATTATAGAAATTACATTACTTTCAAACTCCTTAAATGCAATCATGGACCTTAGATTAAGATTGGAAATTGCAGCTAATAGTGCAAGGAGATTAAGTTGATAAGAAATCAAATATATCCTTAGGATTTCATTTTATTGGTTTACCTTTTATGCACCACGCCGCAATATATTAAATCCTGCACTCTATCAGAGGCAAAATAATGTTGTGCTTTTCAGGATTACCATTTACTTTCCTAGTCTTTCACTGTCTGAAGTAAAAAAAAGGGAAGCACTACAATTTCTACAAGTGAGAATATCCACCTTTTGCTGGGTTATACTTTTCTAAAGAAGCGTGATTAGGAGAACATGAGGAGAGGAAGTAGCAACCTGTATCTCTTCTAAGTTGCTCGCCGAAGGCAATAACAGGAAGGGCTGAAGCGAAGAAGATATATGTAGTTGGTGCCAGTATACTGTCAGAAAAGTTTGAAAGAAAATTTAGATAATATTCCAAAGACAGGATGGAAATATTATACTCGAGTTGAGTAATTAATAGATACCCGAATCCAGAAAGAATGCCTGCAACCCAATCTTGTTTATAGCAGGCTGCTCTTCCTCTAACATCGTTTAGAATACCTCTAAACGGAGTTTTAATGTGCTCCATCTCTGAATTAAAAGATATTATTAAGTATCAGATAGGAAAAAAAAAATACTGAAGACGAATCAACTCAAAAAAGAGATGGTAAAAAAACAGGGGTGTGGGTGAACGAGGAAATCTTGACAACAAAAAAAGAAAGAAGATAATCTCTTGCACTTCCAAGCTGAGGTGATGACATTCAGGAGGATTGATCGAGAAAAATCTTACTTCTTTTCTTACAAAGAAGGAAATCAAGGGAAAAGAAATATAGTTTTGTTGCTTTGTCCTGCATGTTATCAGCATCCAGCCACAGATTTTGTAACCGAAACAACCAGACGTTCGCTTTTCATTTTTTCACAGACAGGAAACAGAAAAGGAAAGGGAAGCCCAGAAGCAGAATTTAAACAAGGTTACATGAAAACCAGAACAATCAAGTCTTGAACATGCAGCCAAGAAGTGAACAAGAAACGCTCAGGTTAGCGCAGAAATGTGCGAGTTTGTACGAGTAAAATGGTAGTACTGAAAGAGAGATTCAGAGAAAGAAATGCCAGAGAGAATGCTTGCTGGCTTTTCCTTCCAAAGAGGAAAGTTCACCAGGAATTTCGATGGAGAAACAGAGACCAAATGTGCGTTTGTGTGGAATAACATTTCTTCTCTAGTTGGCGGCTTCTTGTAGAGGACTTTTCTCCGATCTCGTTTACATTGATGCAGCCCTGCACGGACGCACCTTATCCACGTCGTTTAAGTTTTAACACGGACCAAGTTATTTTGATTTTTAACTTTACGATAATAATTATTTTTTAATAATATTTTTTTATGAAATATATTAAAATAATATTATTTAGTTTTTTTAAGATTTATTTTTAATTTCTGCAAATCTAAACAATCTAAAATTATATAAAAAAAGTTATTTTAAAGCCAAGAAAAAACCAATATTTTTATGTGGGCTACCCCATCATGGATCCTTAACATAACATTTTTGTGCGGCATTATATTATAGGTTCTTTTACCAGAATTTTCAATAACAATAATTAATGCAAGCAAAAATAACATACTAGCTTTTGAATTTTTTTTTTTCTCGAGGGAGAATCCCTTCATCCCTTCTTATATAAGCAAGTTTTGTGATGCGATTTCTTTCAACCATTGTTATTTAACAACATACAATAACTAGCCAATATAAATCGTTGAATTCTAATATGCATTCTCTAGACATCCAACTAAAACCATTAGAAATTGTTAAGATCTAATACTAACTGATGTAAAGCTTTGATAACAACTTATATACAATAAAGACAACTAACACAAGTAATATAAAATTATGCTAATAGATCCATTATATAAAAACCCTAATTTAAAATTTATTAGTGAATGTTTTTCTTTAAGCAGTCTATCTCTCTAAAAATTTACAAGTTTTTAAATAAAATAAAAATCAATCTAAACAAACAAGAAAAAAAAAATTATTAAGTATATTATTTAATTTCCTAAACTAAATAGAAAAAAAATTTAAAAATTCCTAAAAAAACCTTTTATACCACATAATTGATATCCAATTAATCCTATACTCAAATCAAATCCAATCCCAATTATTTTATAGCTTTTTGGTGAAGGAAAAGAACTTGGATGATGAGTTTTTTGAGCTGGAGGTGGCGGCAATATCAAAATTTGAACTTAATTTGTACTTATTATTGAGCTTAAAATCTTGATTTTCAAGCAATAATTATTATTTCTATCTCTCTATCTTTTTTTGTTAATATATATAGTTCAGTTCAAGCATTAAGATATGAACACATCCCAAATAAACAGCCCATTTAACCATTGTAAGAGGAACTGAAGCAATTGAAAGACATGTAGCAGAGGGGCTGCATTGAGAAGATTGTTATGATGAGGCACTGCATTGACAAAAATCGAATATTAGAGATACCATCCTGCTGATTATCTCAACAGCGAGAGAGAGAGAGAGAGAGAGAGAGAGAGATTCATATTTCAGAATAGACCTGCCCGAGAGACACTCCAAGTGGAATTCTTTTTCCTTTTTTAACATAATTTTATTTTTATTTAAAAAAAAACGTTTGTCTAACGTAAGAACAAACAGGTCTTAGTTTAAAATTGAAAAACGCGTGGTGCGGTATACCATTAGGCTAGACGAGGAGTAATTAGTGCCACCGAATATTAAGAAAATCGACCGTTCCCTCTTTTCATCAAACTTGTAAAAGGACTTTGATAGTAACATCTAACTCTTTGAAAGATGATGAGCAAGTTTGGAAATGCAGGATAATTCATGTATTTAAAAAAATTTAAAAATATTACTTTTAATAAAAATTATTTTTTTAATATGTTTTGAATCATTTTAATATATTTCAGCGTAAAAAATATTATAAAAACCAGTTATAACCATACTTATAAACAGATCTCC
>Ga0325414_1005475_pt1 | contig 13427 bp, 15 predicted proteins | sample PopdelMetagenome_8_FD_206183 | JGI IMG/M metagenome (GOLD analysis project Ga0325414, IMG submission 206183) | Populus deltoides microbial communities from Bellville, Georgia, United States - Leaf-PdKOR-R3 | ecosystem: Host-associated > Plants > Phyllosphere > Phylloplane/Leaf | place: USA...
TCAAGATAAGTAATTTAAGTTTAAAACAAATTATGGATGAATAAGAAATTAATATAAAAAAATCATTGATTGATAAAAAAAATTTCAAATTCAAAATTATAATCCCACATTAAAAGATTATAAGATTTTCAAGTAGTTTATATAGTAGTATGTAATTTCATGGGACAACGTTGAAAGATTATAAGATTTTTAAGTGGTTTATATAGTGGTGGCTTGGGAAGTAAAAATTGAGATTGTAGAACAAAATTTCTAACCACTTGAAATTAATATAATTTGCTATATATTGTTTATATTTTATTTGAACAAGTTTTGAACAATTCCATTTTTTACCAACAGCCGGCAACACATGCAATTGTCTTACACTCTCCTTCTCAATCAATCTAGTAAATTTTAAAAAAATTACAGTTTCCAACTTAAATAAAAATAATAATTCAAATATAATAAAATAACCACAGTACCCCGTATATAACAATGAGAGACAAAATGACAAATCATTTCTCCCCCTCCTACGACCCCGACCCCCGACCCCGACCCCGACCCCGACCCCGACCCGCTCTATCCCTTTCGACCACCAGATCAGCCTTTGGTTATTGTTGGTCGTACATCCTCGGACCGTGAAATGTTAGGGATTCTTGTTGTTCTGACGATTGTTGTTATTTTCTTGACAAGCACAGGATCGCTATTGATCTCCGCTTTAATGGTTGGGTTTGCTCTTCTTTATGCTCATGGTGCGTTTAGGTTTCCTGATGATTTGTTTCTTGATGACCAAGAGCCTGCTAATGCTGGTTTCCTGTCTTTCCTCGGTGGCGATGCCTCCTCTGCTGCTGCTCCTGCTGGTGTCGCTCATGTTTGATGGTGATTGAACGGTTTGGTTTCTGTTTTAGATTAGTGGTGAAGAGATTCATTGGTATCACAGTTGCAAAAGATTTGATTAGGTTCTTGTAGATCGGAATGAATTGGGAATTTGATGCAGCATTAGATCTTTCAAGTAAATGATATTTGCTATAGGTTTTTGAGTGATGGGTTTTCAAATACATTGATTCAGAAATGGACTTGGTTGATCTCTTTGATTCCGATGGAGAGCAAATCAAAGGTAAGTTTTGAGTAAATCTCATGTTCAGAAGCTTAGCAGAGAGCAAAGGTAAGTTTTTTTTGAGTACGAGTATCAGGTGAAACTCCAAAAGAAGCAGTGGAGAGATGATTTGAAAAGGTTGAAGGAGATAAAGAAGAGAGGCAAAGATAGCATAAATGATTGTCATGACACCAGTGCTGATTCCTTTGCCCGACTTCGTTCTCCGGGTAGAAGGATGTGCAAACTCGACTTGCATGTATGACCGTATCTGTAAAGCTAGATTAACGGGACTTTGTTTTCTATTTGTAGAAAGATATGCATACGAGACTAGGGCATTTATTTTGCACAAAATACACAGACGGTGGCAAAAGATGATAAGGTGATGTTTTAACAATAATGGTGGCGATGACAAATGTTGTGGCAGGTAGGGTCGTGTGATTGTGGTAAAATATATTATGAACTAAGAATAATTTTCAACAAAATACACTAAACGGTATATGTTAACCATAAAATATTTTACAATTTTCCTAAAATGTTTTGGACAAGTACAGGGGGAAATTAGAATAATATTTCATACAAAACAAACGCCACTGGGAGTGAGAGGACGAATACAAATAGATTTCTTTTATAAAAACATGTGAAAACCACATGTATTGCCCCTGTCAAATATTGGAAAGGGAACTAATCGTCCTAACTGAAGGACTCGATTTAAAACCCACGTTTATTCAGGATTCCATTGCTCCCAAATTCACTTCTATGACTAGATCATGACAGCCAGAAGCGGCACCTTCTACCCTCTAAACATCTGACTTTTAAATGATTATTGATGGAGGTAAAGGGTTCCAGACCGGTGAAAGAGTAAACACTGAACAACAAGCATAAAATAAATATTTTGATCATAAGCTCACAACACAATCTCCACTCGATGTGGCAAAACAACAATCCACGAACTTGACAGTAGTGCATGATAAAAACAAAAACACGATTACCAATATCCCAAAGAACTCAATCTGTATTCCATTTGAAGAATCTACATATGACAAATGATTCAGAGCCATTTCACCTTGTATGGAAGTGTCAGAGTTTTCCTCATCGTACAAAGATCCAAGAGCTTTCTTGATGCTTCAACAACATTAAAATGGAACTCCACTAAAACGCTCTGCAGGTAAACAACAGCCCAACCTGTATACAAATATCATTGTAAGCTGCCAAAAGAGATTGAGGCCGATCCTGGGAAGCAGGAAAGCCTGAACCTGCAAAACTAGTAAAGTAGGTAAGTTGAGGGTTTTTAGAAGAAAATGAAATAATCATATAAGGGCAAAAGAATTCCAAATTGCTGTAAGATTTGATCACCCATCCTGACTACGAGGAGATATGAGTTAATTTGATCAGATAAAGCCTCCTCCTTGGTTTTTTTTAACAAGGATTAGTTGTATAGAGCTTCAAAACATCTCTGAGCAAACAATACTCTGTGGTTTTAGAGAGAGCAGTCAATTAAAACAGGTATTTTGTTTGGAAGGTTTTGCTAAAGCAGGAAAAACAATTTTAATTATTTTTTAAAATAAAAAAGAGATTGAACTATCAATGTACCTATCAACCTTTGAGGTTTTGAATTTACTCCAGAAACAGTTCCACTATGATACAACACTCACAAGGCGGGTACATCAGCTTAAAATCTACATAAAAAATCAGGTATCATACTTGATAAAATAAATTTTGAACAGTGGAAATAACTTGCACCAACATGCATGTACAATCAACTCCAGTTTAAAAGGAGAGATCTTAGAAGGATCTAAATATATTTTATGCCTTTGTTGTTTCTTTTTTAGTTCATTCCGTTTCGTTTCCTTTCAATTTAAGATGGTGATAGGGGCAAGAAATTGAATTTACTTTCATAACACAAGACACTGAACCTGTACTCCACCTGCACAGTGGAAATGGTAGTGAGGTATATTTTCTGAATGGGCTGTCTCATAAAAATAAAGTTGCAGCATTTCTTGTCCAAGATAACAAGTTTTGTATTAAACAAACATGAAGCAGAGGGAAGCAAAGGGACAAACCAGACGTTTCCAGGTAGGTCCCTAGTATCCATCAAGCTCCTACTAGTGCTGGGCATCATCATAATGGCCACCATTCTCAGTGAAGTCACTGTTATCCCTGTCATTTTCAGGGTTTCTGCTATCACCTCTACCACCAGAATCTGTCTGTTCCTTTTCCCTGTTCCACTTTTCAATCTTAGCCCTTCTTTCAGCACTACTCTCTCTGACAGGACTCCTGTTTCTCCTCCCCCCAGGGCTACTTCGTCCTCCCCTGCGTGCAGGACTTCGGCTTCTAGGCCTCCTGCCCCTTTCATTGTGATGCTCCCTGTCATCCTCTCTCCTATTCAAACCACGGCCACCATGTGGACGCTCCTCATGACCACGGTGCCTATCAGGACTATGGCTTCTACTGCGGCTACGTCTTCGTCTGTTCCTCCCAAATAACTGCCTCCTCAATTCCCTAAAACCGACAATGAAAAAATTGGTTAGACCACCAAGTCCCCGAGTTATTGGGATATCTTCTGGATAAACAATTAAGCTGAGAAAGCCACCTGCTAATCTTCTTAAGATGCATGAAGTTGCAGTAGCCACCTCGATTGCAAACATTTTCCTCATATTGCCTACATGTAGCTTCGCGGAAATCCGTGACAGGAGAAAAGTCAACAATGATGGGTCGCCCTGGCATGTTGAGGGTTCATGAAAATATCAAAATGTGCCTCCATATTAAACTCTTCTTAAAACACAACCGAAATATCATATAGATAAGCTAGTTCCTACTAATACTTAGAGCAGAAGCAGAACCAAAACAAACCTGCGAAAACATTTAAAATAGGAAAATCCAATACATAGAAGATAATTGAAAGTTGAATGATTAACAAGGAATTGTTTACAACCATTAAAATTAAAATGATAGCTATACGTTTAATATAAGAATAACAAGAAACAAAAACTCACAAGAAAAAAAAGGGAGGGATTATGAATAGTAATAACCTGCATAAAACCTTCCGTTAAGATTGCGAAGGGCATTAGCAGCGTGCTCTTCTTCTCTAAACTGGACATACACATTACCCACCTGCTTACACAAAAAGTCCAAAAAACAAAAAAACAGCAAACCCATTAAATTAATTCAATGATTTTACTTTGTTTAATTCAGAAAAAGAAGAGAAGAAGAAGAAGAAGAAGAAGAAGAAAGTACCATGTGGTCAGCAAGATTATCACAGATATTTAAGCTCTCAATATCACCATACTTGCTGAGTTCTTCAAACAAATCCTCATAAAAATCCTCAAAGTGGTCTTGGATCTTCCGGGGATCGAGGGACTGGGATTGAGCCTGAGGATCCACTCCAGGAGTGAGCATGTCAGGTCTCTGGTACATGTTGGAGAGCAACAGGGTTGGGCTGATTGTCGGCTTTGTGTGGAGTCTTGAGCATCGATCACCATGTCTGCAGGCTCCGATCTTGAAGTAAAAAGGACAGTTCACCCTGTCTTTCTCTGTCCCGAATATGGATGCTAAGTGCTCCGCCATTCTCTCTCTATTTCTTTACGATTCAAGTCTAGGGTTTTTTTTCCTCCCTTTCCCCGTGCTTGTGCTAAATACCAAAAATTGCGTGTTTCGATAATCAAAGATCAATTATATTGTGTATGTAGACAATATATATATATATATATAAAACAGATTATCTTGAGACCACTTTAGTAGGTTTGCTCGAGAGTTTAAAGGGGACGGTTTAAGATCTTCTATACATAAGCACGCGCGGGTTCGAACCCGACGGCCTGCATTTTTCTTTTTATGTTGGTATGAGTTCAAGCATGAAAGTGTTCATCAAGCTCACGATACCCCTCTACTATTATTTTGTATTTTATCAGTTGACCATGTTAAAAAAATTATTTAAAACGCTTAGTGAAAAGAATTATGTTAGATAGAAATTCTAGTTAAAAAAATTATTTTAAACAGTTTAGTGAGACGAATAATTTCATATAAAAATTTTAGTTTTGGATGTTTATAAAAACAAAAGAGTTGCAAGATCATTTGAATGAGTTTTCTATGAATTCTACTAATCTAAAGGAACTTAGTTCATGGAAATACAGAAATGCTAAAATTGCTTCGTTTAGGAAGGTAACGACACCAAAATTATTTCCTGACTTCTCAGCTTTATTGAATCTCATATAATTAACAATCTTTATGAGTTTATTACTACTAAGATAATATAAAATTATCTTATATGGATTTATTATCAAGATAAATTTTTCTGAAAGTTTCAATTGGAGTTAGACATCAGAAACTATTGCCAAATGAATCTCTCTATCAAGTAATTTTATTCTAAACTTATCAATTTATAAAATGATTATTCTACATTGGTTAATTCTCATGTTCCTAAATAAACTTAAGCAGTACTAGGAATTAATTATTGATGAAGCTTCGATTTAAGTTCGAAAGTGCATGAGGTGGTTAATCAATCACCAATTTATTTTATCTTTAGAGGTTTGCTTGGGTGAACTCTTGCAAGAAGAACAACATCTCACCTCATAGCTTATCATTGCTCAAGATGTTGGTGGTTATGGGATGATTAATATAGCTTATATCGTTTAAGTTAGAAGATGATATAAATCTCCATTACAATGTTATAGTTGCATGGAAATTGGGCACTTTGCAAAATATTGCAACAAGAAATTTTGTAGTTATTATAAGAAGCAAGGTCATATTATTAAGCATTGTCTTATCCGCCCTCATAATTGATCCATTTATGCTTTTCATATTGTTGTTCAATCTATATTTCTACCTACATCTTCTTCATAACTCGATGTTTCGAGTTTTTCTTCCTACATTACTCTAGAGTAATATATGATTATTTATGCCCTTATACTCTTGATCTCTAAGGTAAAAAACATTTTCTTACTTCTCCTTGATTAATTGACTCTACTGCTTGCAATCATATGACTAGAAGTCTGGCTGTTTTACTTAATGTTTGTAAGTATAATGGTAAACAAAATATTCAAATCGTCGATGACAGTACTCGTCACATTACAATGATTGACAATTTAAGGTTTTCATTTACTATTATGTTTGTGTCTCCTAATTTATTTGTCAATCTCATTTTTGTTGGACAATTAGTAGAAGAAAATTGTTCCTTTTCATTTTAATAATTCTATTTGTTATGTGCAGCATCAAGTGTCAGGACAAGAGATAGTGAGAGGGCTTAAAATGGAATATTTTTTCTGTATTCGGTCCTTTTTCTTTCCTCGTTCAATTTCTAATGGTTTTTCTCCCATTGCTAATGATAATAATTGGTTTTGGCATAAGAAATTGAGTCATTCTAACTTTGTAATTCTGAAACATCTTATGAAACATGTCTATTTGAATAATACAAATGAGTTTTTTTCGTTGTCATTTGATTGTACTCCTTATTAACTTGGAAAACATGAATCTTACCTTTTTGTTTAGAGGTTACGCATGCTTTTAGATGTTTTAAAATTATTATTGATAAATCGATACTTCTAGATCACCAAACATCAATTTAAAGGGGATGTTAGCAGAATCTACGACTTGATATCTGCTACCTTGTTTATTTTGTAATGTAATGACTGTTTTTCAGCCTAATGTGCGACGCTTTCAATATATCAAAAAGATAACTCTTACCAGGAGAGGCATTCAAACCAATAGACAGCTATTACCTATAACGACTTCCTTCTTTTCTTGCTACCCATTACACCTGTCTATTCGTTAAGAGCGACTGCTCAAGATTTGATTGTTCAGTTTCTCAGGATGTTGAGGTGTTCCCCTGGGCACCTCAGTTCATCAAGTGTGCCTTTGCATCTGTTCCTTCTAGAGTTTTTTTCCCCTCTATTTCCCTGTCATTCTCTTATTTTGTTTTCTCAGGGAACATAAAAGGAACTATTTGTGACCTTCCTTACTCTTTTTAGAGAACAATTACCTTTGCAGCTTCGTTTATGGCATAGCTTTGGCCTGCAAGTTCAGGTTAGGCGTAATGAATTGACTTCGCCATGTCTTTTATGATTTCAAATAGATTCACCTAACCTGTTGACCCAAGTTGTATGCTGCATTGGAACATGGCTGAGCAGTTCTTCTTCCTCCTCTTCTTCTTCTTACCCTTGCATTCTGCTGTTTTGTGCTTCAAAATAGGTTTGGTTCTAATTCAGAGCTTCCCCCCCTCCTCGTAGATGTTTGTCGCTGTTTTAGTTTTCCTATGCGCATTCTTTGCATTTTCGTTGGGGTCTAACACTTTCTACGACTCCTAAAGCAAGGACATGTGGAGAAATCACTGTTAAACTACCTGAGCCCAAGGTCCAAGTAGATCAACTTGCTTCATCAACTTACTTCATCGTGGCTCTGTAAACAAGCTCTTTTCCGTGCTTCTTCACTGCATTGTTCCTTATCTCCAGCTTCTCTTACTTGGTTTCCCTTTGTTCGGTTATGGCCTATTTAGTTAAAAAAACATGCTCAGAACGATCCCTATCTTCTCTTTCAATACCAGCTCAGTCTTTATAGCAAACTTTCCAAACCATCTACCTAGCTCCCTCGGGAAACAAAAACAAAAACAAAACAAGACGTACGCATCCCTTTTCTATGCCACTTTCTCTCGGCAGGCTATTGTGCTCGAGCCACAATGAGACCTTTGCTGCTTTTAATTAGTATATCCCGTTGGCTCTATACGTGGATTAGAAGAAATACCACTTGAAAGCTCCATCTGTAATGATCTATTCTATGCCCACAACAAACTCCCTATTTTTACCATTACAATTGACTGTTGCCACTATGCTCAGCATCTGCAACTCTTCCCCTTCTCAACCAACATCTTAAATCAATCTTGCACAGTACTTCTGCATTAAACAATAACATATCGCCAGCTTTCTCCTATCATTTGCTCCCACTATGTAAAGACATGCAATTGTATATTGATTTTTTAATTAACATATCATTCATTAGAAACTTAGCTTGCTATGAATGTACTCAACAATTTTGCAGCCATTTGTTTACTCTCTCTTGTTAGCACCATTTCTTGACTTTTTGATGTAGAAAAATCGAACGCTACTCACAGCTTCATCACACATTACAAGGAACTACATATTGGAAACAAATGGCAATTAAGGGTGGTCCAACTCTTCTTATTTCTTTCGGCTTCATTCCCACTTCTTACCTCTACGCACCTTTACTTTTGTAACTATGATACCAATATTCTCCTTTGTTTGCCCTTAATAAGTACTAGTACAACTATTTCCCTTCCATTTCTTGCAAAAAACTCCTTTTAGCTTCCTTTTTCGGGACCTTTTGCTTCTTAAGCAGGCGTTATGAGTGCAGCCATCTTTTTACTCACGCTGAACAAACGGGAACTGCCATCCTACATCTAATCCTTCCATGTTTTCCCTTCTGCATTTTCATAAATATTCTGGTTGCCCAAGTTATAATTATTAAAATTAATTTTTGAAAAAAAACAACTAAAAAAGATCAACATTTATCAAAACACGTGTTATTGTTGATTGAAACAAATAAAATAATCATTTTATCCTTCTTAAATAAAATAATTTAACTTGTTATAAGGTCTATTTGTCATTATCATATTAATAAAAAAAACAAATAAGTCTTATTACATTTTAGATAAACTTTAAAATAAATTAAATACCCTTGGAAGAATTAAACACTCGGTTTTTTCAAATAAAATTTATCAGTCCCGGGTCTGGCAGCTAGCATTCACTATCATAAGAATTCAAGTGTTTGGCACTATTGGCTAATTATTAATTTAGTTTTTTGCTGGAAGATAAATCATGAAATTGGAAAGTAAACACTAATCTGCCAAGGAACTTAAAGGACTCGACTGGACTCAACCCTAGGCATGGTTCGAGTTCTTAGGCGATAGAGGATGGGATTTTCATCTAAATTACATGCTTTGCACAACCGGCAAAACGCAAGTCAGGTCGAACATGCAGAGCGAATCAAATCAATTCGGAAATAATAAAAGAGCAATCAGCATGCCATTTCCCGCCGCTCAGAAGCCAATCGAACAAAGCTAGTTATGGTCAAAAGAGTAATTCCACTTGAAAAATCTTCTCGATAAAACACCGTTCCAATCTCAGAACAAAACTCTTCAGAAAATTATTTTAAAAAGTCTCAGGGTGTATAACCCGTTCTCCATTAACTTATTCACTGCATACGGAGTAACAACGCTCAGATCCAGCAGTAGAATCATCAGTACTTCTCTGGTTCTAATAGGGTTCGACAGGTCTCCTGAAGTTTGCTCCGGCATAGACCGCATCAGCGCCAAGCTCTTCCTCAATTCGCAAGATCTGCATGCACAAATGTGAAGAGACTTAGACAAGCTATCAACTAGAAATTTATTCAAAAGTGTAGACATAGATATTCACCTGGTTATACTTAGCAAGCCGCTCGGACCTGCAAGGCGCTCCAGTCTTTATTTGGCCCTGAATATTTCAAACACAAGGGAATTATGTGAGGGCCAAAATCAAATTGAAATAAATTTAAATTGCCAACACTGATCTGAAATCGATTTCAATTACCGTGGCCAAACCCACTGACAAATCAGCAATGAAAGTATCCTCCGTTTCACCACTGCGGTGGCTGGCCATCACTCCCCATCCAGCTTGCTTGGACATCTTTACAGCTTCAATGCTCTCAGTAACAGATCCAATTTGATTAACCTGTTTCCATATGACGCAGAAAATTATGCATATTTGTCTCCAGCATACACAAGGCAGAAAAGCCGGCAACAATCCATATGAAGATTACTAGCAGTACCTTGAGGAGGAGGGCATTACAAGCTTTCTCTTTGATAGCCTTCTCAACCCTCTGCAAGCAAGAATAAGATCAGCAGCATGGTCAAAGGAAGGACAGAAAGCTATTAATGGTTTTCTTGTTTGATCAGTCAAACAGACTCCATGCAATCAGTGGTAATAAAAATCAAAAAACAGTCCAAGAAGGCAAGAGAAACTTCCTCATACTGACCTTGGGATTGGTGACCAAGAGATCATCTCCCACAATTTGTACTTGCTCTCCTATTTCAGCAGTTAACTTTGCATAGTGTTCCCAGTCATCTTGGTCAAATGGATCTTCAATCGATACAATAGGGTACTCCGACACAAAAGACTTGTAGAGGTCCTTGAGAGCATCACCTGTGATCTTTTTTGAACCATCATTGTTCTGCAAAAACAAGATTAATGCATGAAATTTCACATATCCTCCACTACAGACAAACTATACACATCAGCAATACTACAAAATGACCAGAACCAGCTGGATTTACTTTCTCATATGCACTCTCAGGCAGTGATAATTTTTACCACGCTAAAAACAATATTTAGCATGGTGACATTGCAAATGCAAGAGGAAAAGAGGAAGAAGAAACAAAAATAAAAACTGTAAATGTATTTGTTAACTTTTTCCCTGCAAGTCTAAAATAGAATGATCATATCTTCCTGTCTAAAATTTAAATAATGCAATCAAAAAAAAATTAGCATGCTAGAAAAACACTCACCTCTTCTTTGAAGTTAAGGTCATATGTTTTATCTGCTCCATAAAATTCAGAGGCAGCAACATCCATTCCAATAACCACCTAATAAAATGATGAAAATTTTCAGCCTGGCATCCCTTGTTATATCAAAATATCAAAAAACTACAGAAGAATTGGCAATTAAGAAAGAGTGAATAAGACACTAACTTTGCCTGTGTAACCAGCTTTAGCAATGGCAGTCTTGAGCAATTCAAGTCCTTCCTGGTTATCCTGAACACAACCCAAGTTTTATACAATAAGCATAGTGGCAGAAAATGGGACAGCAAATTAGCAACAAATAATTTTAATAAGATAACATTTTGCTCAGAAAAGGTTACCTGAATGTTGGGAGCAAAACCACCTTCATCACCAACATTTGTTGCATCCTGACCGTACTTCTTCTTAATCACAGACTGGAAAATGGAAAGGAACATGGTCACTGGTGTTATTTATACAACCAACTGGAAGATTTAAGATGATGTAGCTATTGCAGAGGAATAATGCACGGGTCCGTTGAAGGTCAAACATAAAAAAAGGTACAAAGCACCATTATTCTACAGAATCCTGAAGCTATTATATAAAACAATGACAAATTTATTAAATCTGACTCCCCCAGGGAAATTATGCTATCATCATTAAGCCCTCAAAAGGTGCAACAACAAAATAGAGATTACATTTGAAATGAAGTGTAACTGCCCTTCTTTTTTTTTTTTGTGTGTGTGTGTGTGTGTGGGTGGGTGGGGGGGCTGAATCACCTTCAAATGATGGTATACTTCAGCTCCCATCTTCATGGCCTCTTTGAAAGAGGAAGCTCCCGTTGGAAGAATCATGAACTCCTGCAGATGAAACAAAGTCAGAAACTCGAATTCAAGCAGCATCCTTGAAAAGTAAATTAGATGAAATATCAAAATGCGTGCCTGCATAGCAAGTTTATTTCCGGCATGTGATCCACCGTTGATGACATTGAAAGCAGGAACTGGCAGAACCAAGTTCTTGTTACCAGCAAGGTTGGCAATGTGCTGCACCAAAAAGATGTGATATTTTGAGAATATCTCCAGGAACCAGTAGCAAAATAAGGGAATAAGCATGAGAATATATCAAGTTTTTTTCATTGCATGAGCAGTCTGTGAGATCCCATCAAGAGCAGGACTGACTCCATTGTTTCCAAGGGCTTAGCCTGACTTACACTTTTTCACCTTTGTGTATGTTAATGTTAAGAAATATAGGGTTATTTTGTTTTATTGTTTATTAAGGGTAGAATAGTCTTTTCATTTTCGTTTCAGTTTCCTTTGTTTAGCCTATATATACTCTTTGTATTTAGGTAAAACTTATTCCTTTTGATTATTTGATTGCATTATGCAGTATCAATAAAACCTTAGCTTCCTCCTTTCTTATTTTTGTATTTCTCTTTATTTCTTTGGCTTGTTTAACAGTTAAGACCTATCCTATCAAATGAGACACAACAGAGCCTGAACATAATTCAGGACTTGTTTTAGCAACCAGGATAGTTAGTACTCTCACGGATCATATTACAGATATGAAAAGAAATAAAACAATCCAAAAACTTAATTTACCTTATAAAGGGGTATACCCTTGGCATGGGCCCCAGCTTTGCAAACAGCAAGAGAAACTGCCAAGATGGCATTTGCTCCAAGCTGAAAAGATAACAAAAGGTGCACCGCACCAGTTAATAAACTTGCTAAAAACAACAGGGAAGGAAGTAACAGCAATCTATTAAGCTACCTTTTGTTTGCACCAGCCCCACTCATTTACAGTTCCATCAAGTTGTTGAACCATCAAGTTATCAATAGCGACCTGCTCAGTTGGGTCCTGTAAAGGAGGAAAAAATAAAATAAAAGCATGAGAAATTATTAAGACAAGCACAAAGAAGAATATATATATATATATATATGGGAGCAACAAACCTTGCCAATCAATGCAGGCCCAATAATTGTATTGACATTCCCAACAGCCTAAGAAATCAGAAGGATAGAAAAACAAATAAGACCCGATCAGGGATTAGAGAGAGGAATATGGTAAAACATAATTAAGAGAAAATTAATAGTAACAAATTTAACCTTGGAAACACCCTTTCCAAGATAATCTGAGCCTCCATCCCTAAGTTCAAGGGCCTCGTAAACGCCTGAAATCATTCAACAGCCCAAAAATGAACAACAATCGATGATTGATGCAAAAGCCTACTGTTAGTGAGTGAATTAGAGAAATCAAATACTCCGTACTAAAGTAACATAACATACCAGTGGATGCACCGCTAGGAACGGCAGCTCTTGACAAAACGCCATCGGATGTTGTCACATCAACCTACACCCAATCCCACAACAACAGCAGCAGCAGCAATCAAATTAGTTCAGTTCAGTTCAGTTTTTAGCCTAAACATGGATGATGATGACTAAACAGAGGAGGCTCATAGCCACTTGAACTCAATTGAATTGAATTGAATTAAACTGGAATAAACGAATCTAACAGTATAGAAGTGAAACGTCTATTAATCCATTCACGCAAAAAAACATTGAAACCACAGAGATCTGATTAATCTATTGATTCAAGAGACATACCTCGACGGTTGGATTGCCACGGCTGTCGAATATCTGCCTTGCCTTGACGGAGACAATAGTAATCGCCATAGCTTTGATTAAATAAGGTTTTGGATCTGGACAAAGAGAGAGGGAGAGAGAGATTTGAAGGGGAGGCGCAAGAGACAAGTGTTTAGCTGCTTAGGACTTGAGAGGAGATAGTGAACACTAGAGAGACACAGGTATTTGTACACACACGAGA
>Ga0325414_1005479_pt1 | contig 13422 bp, 7 predicted proteins | sample PopdelMetagenome_8_FD_206183 | JGI IMG/M metagenome (GOLD analysis project Ga0325414, IMG submission 206183) | Populus deltoides microbial communities from Bellville, Georgia, United States - Leaf-PdKOR-R3 | ecosystem: Host-associated > Plants > Phyllosphere > Phylloplane/Leaf | place: USA...
ATGCTTAATAATGAAATCATGGAAGAACCTGTGAGCATAGAGGTAATATTCATTTCCCTTCAGAGATAGTTCCTTTACATATGGATCCTGTCCATCTGGTTTCTGTGGAGCATTTGCAGCATTTTCCTGGGAGATGGTATATGCCATTTGAACAGATCCACCACCAAGATCAACTATTCCAACTGGATCTGAATATTTCTTCCCCAGATTTCCAACTAAGCAGTTTATTGCCATCTGCAAAATAAGAAGCAGGTCAAGTGAGAACGTATTTGGAAATCATATGGGCTAGTAGTTTTCTATAATGCGAATTTCTGACAAGCTCGCTACCTCTGTTTCATAGACTACTTAATCTGGCTAAGATAAATTCATGCAAAATACAAAGTTACGCAAATGTCAAATCAAAAGCAACATACCTGGCCACATAAAAGAACCTTCTTGGAAGCCCTTCAAAATCGAAACCCCATCTGCTTCAGACTTCAGGGTGCTTCTATCTCTCAAAAGATCCCTGACCTTTAAAGCAGGAAATTCATTACAATAGCAAGTATGCAATATCATTTGATAGAGCATGTGAACATGGACAGTGTACTGGTAAGTAAATAATAGAAACACAAACACAAAGATACTTACTGCTTGCAAAATCTTTTCAGATTTATTGCCTTCCAATGACCTCAAGCCAGCAGTAGCCTACAACGCATAAATAAGACATCGAAAAAGAGCAGTTGTTGTAGCATTCCTAGTAAATACTAAATTCTAGTATTTAATCTTTCTTTTCTTGACAAATTGACAATGTTAGGATCTCTATGTAAATGCTACTTCATAATACAATTGAGGAAAACAAAAATTAATTCACTGACCCCAACTCTGACTGGGGTCTCGGGTCTCGACGCTTTAGGCACAGCACGTTCGGCTTCCTCAAGCAAGGGGACAATAAGTGACTCAGCCGCTGCTTGTGGATCGTCAGCATATGCACTCAAACCTGGTTTTACCTACAGCATTAAGAACCAAAAACAGCAACACGTACGTCACACCCATCAAAAGTTAAAAGAGCTTTACAAATGTGTTTTAAACAAACAAAAGAGCTAACCAAAAAAATGCAACTAACCAGGGCAAAAAACTCAACATCAGTGCCATTACCAACAGGAAGGAGAGCCAAGTCATGATCGAAACAAAATACGTGCACTCTACTCCCTGAACTCCCTGCATCAAAAACAACTGCATACCTACTGGAATCGGAATGCTTCAAAATGGGCAAAATCTTTCGATTGGTACTGTGCTCGTACTCTGCCGATGGTGGCAGCACAAAAACCATTAACAAGAATGCAAGAGGAATCAAACCCATCAGCGTAACCTTGTATTCTTTTTAACTGCAAAAGTGAAGCAGTAGTAGTGGTAGAATGAAATTTCAGACAGCAATGGATGAGAGAGAGATAAACTAGAAGGTAAGGCAAGCCTCACGTCTCGGATAAGAGCATCTCCAGTAGCTATATAAAATATATAAAATAGAGATAAAAATTAATATTTTTTTTTATTTTTAAACTTTATATCTCTTTTTTCTATATAAAATATTAAATAGCTTGTTAAAAATTATTTTATCTGTTAGAGAATAATATGAGGAAAATAAAACTAAAGTATATTTTTAATTTAAAAATATTATATTTATAATTAATTAAAATAGTTTTTGTCACTAGAAAAACTCTAATGTCTGGAAACCAAAAAGCAGATATGAGGGGGACTGGTGGTGCAACTAATTACAGAGAAGATGAACAGTAAGGTGTTATCAAATTCAAAATCAAAATAATGCACGTTTTAAATAAACACGAGGTTGTCTTTTTCTACATTATTATTGAACGATCTTATTCGATGATATCAGGCTGCACGATTTTTTAAAGTGAATTGAAAAGCATGGTCTCCATGCACGTGGGCATAATTAGCTCAATTTAAACTATACAAATCATTTTATTTTTTTTTCAAATAAAATAAAATTTATTATTTTTATTAGGCTGCACGTGTAGTATATTGGTCCTTCTGTAGTGGATTAATATCATTATTTTTTAAATATAAAAATATATTAAGGTTTGGGTCCGACAGCCAAGTAGTATGGGTTTTAATTATTTGTCACCCAAATGAATATGGGTCAATGCAACTTTTTGAATTTAAAAATAATAAAATAATATCAAAATATTTATGATTATAGAAAATTACACAAAAACCAGTATAAAAAAACAAAAATACACCTACATGCAAAGCTTATTTTTTGTTTTTTTTTCAAAGATAAAGATGTATTTTAACTATTTAACAGTTTGTCAAAGGTAAAAACATCTCTGGACAACAAGTCTTAATTTTGTTAATCTTGGGGGTCGAATGGTATTTTTATTATGCAAATAATCATGAAAAGACTATCATACCCCGCTGAAACGTTTAATGACAAACGAGCCTGTTAAAAATACTGAAATACCCCCACAACGGCTTCAATTTTTTCAACCAAAACGCAAAATGATAATTTAACTTTATGCGAAAAGATAACATTAGCCTCATCCCAAGCCTTCAGAGCTTGGAAAATCCACTATGCAAGTCTATAATGGATTGTGTCTTGGTCCACAGTACACTTGCACAGGGTTGCCAGACTCAAACTGCTTGGGTCAACCTGGGAAAATTAAAAAAAATATTTTAGGCTTTAATATTTCATATGAAAAAAATTAAGAAACAATCCATATGGATATAAGCTAAAAGATTATTTCAAAAGGTTTTTTTATCCCATATTAAAAAAATATTATCTTATTCTATTAAGTTGAAGTATTTATACCAAAAAGGTGTTTTATCCTACATTGTAATAACACAATTTTTTTTTCTTGTGAACATAGAGTATATATATTAATGAATTTCAAATTTCACATTGAAAAAATAAAACATTCTTCTAGTATTTACATAGTGAACTTTGATATGAGTTAGTAACCAATTGAAAAAGATGAAAAAAAAAGGTCTTTAGCTAGAGGGAAAAACACATTTAAAGAAAAAAAAAAGTCTCTATCAGGTTCTGTTGGGTCACCCGAGTCCCAGGTTGAATCGTAAAGTTGGGTCAAGTCTGATAACTATGCTTAAACAGCAAAAAGTGAGTTTGAAAGCATTAATTATAACTTATTCCTTCCTTCTCTTGTTCAATAAAACTAGTTAATTGATCCTTAAAATTTCAAAATATAGATTTAGATCTTTTGCACTGTTATTTTTTAATATTTTTGAATTTTAATAAATCACTTAGAACTCAATATTTTTTTTTCCATTCTTTCCTCTTCAAATATAACAACTTTATAAAATAAGTTGCTTAAACAAAAATGAGTTTACAGTTAAGTTCTACTGCATATGAATGAAAAATCCTACGTGAATGAGGCAATGTTTGTTTTTGCAATCTAATTGTGTTGTTGAAAAATTTTAAACTTTTTGACCCAGGCGCAGGAATCTGACATGGTTGCTAGATCCAAGGTGCTTGGGTCTAGAAGCCATGTCAGACCCAACAAATTGAGTCTAGTAGCAATGCCAAACTCAAGTGTTCTAGGTCTGGTAGCCATGCTAGACCCTCGCGCTTGAGTTTTGCATCAATTATGGGTGCTAAACCCAAGGTGTTTGGGTCTAACAATCATGTCAAACCTATAGTTCTTGAGTTTGCTAACCATGTTGACCCAAACAAACAACAAACAAAGAGAGGACAATTGTGCACGTTAATTGTCAAAAGAGAAAAAAGAAAGAAAAAAAATGTAAACAATCAATCACCAACAGCAATCCAATTATGATATGTCTACATGCGCTGCTCCATGTTGAAGAGGGCATGGTTGCATATCTAGTTGTACAACAGATGACCAGATTTGGTCACTAGGAAGCGTCTCACGCACCTTCTTAATGGTACAAGCACCACCCACTCACTGAGGCGTGTGGAACACGCACCAATAGCTTTTTGATTAAAAAATAAAAAATACAATGAGAAAATACTAAAACACCTCCATAGTCCTTTTAATTACACAAAATACCCATGTAAAAATACCAAAATACCTCTAAAGACAAAGCTTTTTTTCCGTCTTTTCTGAGGCTAAAAGCATTATTTGCTTATACTTGAAAATTGGAAAAACCTGAATACCCTTGTGGAAGAAAGTCAAAGAAATGTTTATCCGCTTTTGAAAAGATTAAAAATTGAAAGTGAAACTACTATTACAATTCAAAGAGAAATATTTCTTAATCTATAGTGATTTCCTCACACCATTCAACTTTTGTTATAATAGGTTAGCATTCATGACCAACATTGTCAATTCATGTTTTGTTTTGGTTGGAATGGTCACTATACCTTATACTATTTTCAAATATAAAACAAAGTGGAATAAATTTCATATCGTTCAAAGATCTCGAGTCATTCTAGATTTTTCGTTCAAATCCCGACTGAGATATTTCATGTTTACTTTGTTCGTTCCATTTGAGATAAAAGTTTGAGAAAACTAAAGTGTGATTTTATTATCTAAAGAGTAAAGAAAAGAGACTTGACCTAAAGCTAAAATCTAAATCCCTTATTTTAGGCCTTCTTTTTCAAAACAAAAGGAAGTTACTCAAGGTTTGTTTAATACAATTACTAGTTTGGTCGCTTACTTTGACATTTAAGATGCAATTGGTGGTCAACTTGAGGAGTAAAAGAAAGCAAGTAGTGATTTCAAGCTATTTGTGAAAGAGAGAAGTTAAATATTTTTCTTTGATATTTCTGTTTGTATTTGCTAGTTGTGACCCACTCATAATTTTGTTGTACAACATATAGTTAAGTTTGTGGTTCTTTTATCTTTCGTTATCTGTTGGACTTGTTTTCCCATCTCCATCTGTAATGCATATGTTTTGTTTTTGGAAGCACACCGTATCCGCATCTTGAAACATGTAATGTGAAAGGAGGAAATCAAAAGAGAACAAAGCAACAATTTTAACTCAACTTCCGTGTTGACTCTCTAAGCATTTTTTTATTATTACTATTATTGTTTTTTTTTCTTGCTAAACTTTTCTATTGTAACAGTGAGAATAACAAGGCATAATGCAAAACATAAGATGTTCTCCAATCACACCACAGACATGTATGTATCTGCAATCCTATAGATAAATTCTGCAGCATTTTACAGATACTATGCTGTTATGGTGCGAAATGACGATGTGCTTTCCAATGTTTTTGGTGCATATATTGTTGCTGAGGTTCTTGGAAGCTTGATGCTGCAGGTTCACTGACTGCATAAATTACCCATTGCACAAGAACCTAGGGCTCCCAAAACGAAAAGCCTCGCTCTCTCACAACTTTTCTCGTTTCAGCTTGTCGGATAAAATTTCTTTCATGACTTCTCCTAGGAATGCCTCTGGTTTGCTCGCGTGACTGACTGCAATCCAATTGATTGCTTCTTAATTCTGTGGTCTGACATTGATTGCTTCTTGATTCTGTGGTCTGACCCTCTGCTATTTGCTTATTAGACAACCAGGTCTGAAGCATTTCATCTATCTTTGGTTCGGGTAATAACTGCTTTTCCTTCATTTCTGTGTAATATTTGTGGGCTGCCTCCAACTCACCATTCAAGAAGAGACCATGAATAAGCACAATATATGAGCTACGATCAGGACTGATTCCATTCTCACTCATTTCATCCCACAACTTAAAGACATTCTCTAGCTGACGCCACCGGCAAAATTTCCTAATTAACATTATGTAGGTATCATTAATTGGTTGACATCCCATCTTTCTCATCTTCTCCAAGAGAGCAAACACTTCTTCCCCTGTCCTTAAAATGCGTAAGAAAGCATGGTAAGTGCGTATGGTTGGAGATATGCAGCGCTTTAACATGTCATCAAATGCCCCTTTAGCCTCTTCTACTTTCCTTGCCCTGCATAAAGGTTTAATTAGTGAATTATATGTGACAATGTTAGGAGCAACACCCTTCTCCTCCATTGTTTTCATGAGGTTGAAAGCTTCATTCACAAGCCTACCCTTCGCAAGAGCATGGATGACCGCATTATAAACTTTCCTATCTGGTTCAATCCCAATTTTCTTCATCTGTTTGTAGAGTCTGAGCACTCTATAAAGACTACCAGCCTTTGAATAGCAAGACATCATACTAGCATACGACACAACATCAAATCGAATACCCCTCTTGCTCATCTCCCTCCACACTCGCTCTGATTCACGAGGACTACCAATCAAATTACACCAACCATTCAGCACAATGTTAAAACTCTTCGTGTTAAGCGGAAATACAGCTTTATTGCAATACATCAACTGCTCAGCATCTTGCACATTCTTATACCGACAAAGAGCTGACAAAAGACTCTGAAATTCCTCAATCCCCATATCAAATTTAAATCTTTTGTAGGCATAAAATGTGTTTATAGCCCGACCAACATCGTGCACCGCACAGTATTTCCTAATCATGATCAACAAAGTCTGTGGAGTCACCAGTGATACACCGGTCTTAACTCCTCTCATCTCATCAATCAACACCCACGCTGTATCAAACTTTCGCATTTTACCAAGAATAGAAATCATGGAATGATATTCACGTACAGAATGAGCATAACCTGGCTGCCTAGCTGCCCACAAGAAGAAAGTAAACGCCGCCTCCCAATCATTCCGTACCCTAGAAAGCACCTCCAAGACCAATTCTTGTGAGACCTTAACCCCACACTGCTCAATCTTGCTCTTCATTTCCACACGATTGTCACTCGATTCTTGTAATATATTCACAATGGTCTTCGCATCCTGAAAAAGACCATCATCGCTTAAATTCAACCCTCTAACATCATCGTCGTCGTCGTCATTTTCCATATCACTGCCATTATCGTCATTATCACTAGAACATTCTTCTGGCTCTTTGAGATGCTTTGGGGTGATTGGGGTTTCAAGACTTGAAGTGGAGAAAGAAGAGAAAGCAGTTGAAAATTTCGAACTCAGTGGCCTCTCAACGGTTAGATTTGCAAAGTGGGTTGGTTCAAAATGTGAAAAAATCAAATGGGTTCGAGCTAGAATTACAAATCTCGACAGGTTACATCTTATGGTTCTGATTCCTTGCATTCTACAGGTGGACAGAACTTGTTCAAACGGAACACAAACTGTTTGTGAAAATGACTGAATGAAGTAAACGGAGAGCTCTAGCTATAAAGAGAAGTCAATGAATAGAAGTGGCACCTGTATTTATATGTAAGCTCTGAGTTTCAAGATTTTGACGGATATTTGCTTTGCTTGCTGCAGCAGAGAGTGGCAAAATGAATGTTGGAGCCGCCATTTATGTATGTGCTTTACTGGGTTAATGGGCTAAGCTGGTACTAGTACTGGTAGGAAGGAAATTACTGTACATAAAACCTGGGAGGCAGTCGTAAAGCAGGTCTCCCAAGTGGCTATGCGTGATTGGGTTCAGGGAGAGGAACAAAATGGGGAAACCGCGTGGTAAATTACAGTTTGGTCCATGTAGTTTAGTTTTAATTCTTCTTGGTCTCTATATTTTATTTTCTTACCATCACCTATGATGATGTCTTGTAAGAATTAGAAATTCACGAGTTTCTGATTTTGCATTTCCACCACAAAATTTGATTGAATTACATTTTAACAATGTTTTTGTTTTTTTTGGGACACTTTTGTTCTTACCACAACATATTATTTTAGTAGAAAATTATTTGTATTCTTAGACAAATATGGCTTTGAGAAGATGAAAAACTCTTTTTTTCAATTCACACTGCACGCATTTGGTATGTGGTTAATATATATATATACACATGGAGGTATATTATTATATAAGTAATTTTTATGGATGTAAAAGTTAGTTTTTAAAGGTTTTTGGTGTGTTAATAAACTGAAAATATATTTTTTTTTAGCTTAAAGAGGGAAGAGAGAAATAAATTGTTGTGACTGATGGATGACAGAGAAATATAAGATTATTTAGCGTGTATTTTGAGAAGAAAAAAAAAAGAGAAAAAGGGGCTTTATAAAAAAAAATAAATTATTGTTTTATATTTTGATTGGGTAGCATGTCAATTTATTTTTTTTAAATCAAAACGATATTGTTTAATAAAAAAAATAAAAATTAATAAGTTATAATCGAGTTTTAACTAGGTCTTGTTGGGTTAACCGGATCGCTGGGTCAACCAGGTCACCCTAAACTTTTTCTTTCGTTATTTTTTTTGAAACCGATCCAGTTTTAATCTTGAGTCAGCCAGCTTTCAGGTCGAGCTGCCACACCGGTCCGCATTTCAAAAGGTAACATGTCACTTGTTTATATTTAAGAAAAATATTGTTCGCCTCTTAATAAACACAAAGAAATAAATTCAATTTGGACACGCAAGGCGAGACTGAAAGGTTCATACACTGAGTTTTTTTAGGCCTGGTCATGTTGAGCTATCCAGGTCAAATCTACGTGCACTTGGGTCTTTTATCCAGAAAGGGGCTTTGTGAGCTTTGAAGTAATCCGCTCTGATGTTGGGAAGCTACTCCCTGTTTCTTCCCATCCAAAGAGCGCTTGTCGTGTCATAAGAAACTCGTCTCTCATGCCTGCAGTACTATACAACATTATACAAATAGGTCAAGACTTGAGCCTCAGGTAAATCGGAAATAATAATATAAAAATCTAATTCGTTACTAAGAGCTAGAACGTAAAGGAAGATGGTTTGCCTTACACCATCGTTCAATTCTGAGAGGCAAAAAAAAAAAAAAACCAGGACGAAAAATGAAGGGCAGGCAATCAAAATGAACTAATCTAATTGAATCATTCGCTCAATGTTAATAAAACACTATGTAAGGTGATTATAAATGATGACAAATGGAGCTTTTCTTTTCATTATTCCCAATCTATAGCCAAAAAATCCAATTTCCATTCCCACTCTGTACGGACTCCTGAAGCAATACGGATCCTGCTAAATTCTCTGCTTAAGAGAATGTTGCTTCTCAGGAATCGCCGCTGAATCATGCACTTTGGTGACCAAGCTGATAGTGCAATTTGGAGTTATGCTGGTGATGACACGGCCTCTATGGCACTGCCCAGTGGCCATGCAGCTTCCACAAGAGAAGTACGGTACTCAACCTTCTTCACCAACGTCATATCTTGCCATGGATCCAAAGCTATAGGCAAAGAATGACCAGAGAATAAGAGAAGATCATCTTAGCATAAGATCTCAGGTGCAAAAGTTAGTGGGAACTTTGACAACTCGCTCAAGTGCAAAGGACTTACCAAATCCATCTACAAGTAATGTATACTGATAGACAAGATCCATGCATATGTATGGAAGATCATTATCGTCCACACTTGAGTATATGGATTTAGCATTCTCTAGTTTAGTTTCACAAGCACGCTTTGCTGCATTCTCAAAATCAGAAGGTTGAACTTTGGCAGCTGGTACAGTTGAATCAACAAAACCAGCCTATAAATGTAAATAATCTAGTTAGCACGCTAAATTTGCAAAGGAGACGTTGTGACCCATAATGAATTTCACAAGAAACCTAAGGATGATGAGCACCTGAGCAGCTCTGTCAAAGAAAAATGATGCAACAAACATGTTCTTTTGTCCATCCCCGCCTCCACCATTCCATATTCCACCAAATGTACATTTCATGTGTGTACAAGTTGATTCTTTAACTTTGAGAGCATTAAGAGCTAATCTCCTGCACTCTTCCATGTTTGAACCAGATGGAGAAGCCGATGCTTTATGGTCTTTCCCCCCATACTTGTATACCCCTGTTTCGAAGACCAGCAAATGAAAGGATATTTGTTAGTCCATTTGCTCATCTGAACACCATATATGCAAGATGATGTTGTTATTTAAACTATAACCACTGCTAATTATAATATTTTTAAGAGATATGCTGAATGAAACTCAATTGCTAAAGCAAAAGTTCACAATCTAAAACAAGCAATTTAGAGGGAAAACAGTTGTTAGTGTATTTGAAAATTTAAATCATAAAAGACACCACACATTATTACAATTATCATTCCACTTTTCCACTGATAACAATGGAGAAAGGAATAATTGAGAGAAAATTTCATGATAAAGAGCATGTCGATTGCATGTGCCCCCCATCTAATGGTATCATGTCTTGTTCATCAAGTTGCATGTTGGCCAAATTCTTAATTATATACTTTGTTAAAGGGTTGGCATTGAACATAGAAAACTAAGATTCTAACCAATGTCTTCTAATCATACACAATTTATTCATCTTCTGAAAAGCAAATTGTGCAGCAACAAATTATTTACATGAAATTTAATTCCTCTAATCACAAAAGAAGATGAATCAACATGATAAAATGAAAAGCAAAACTCATCACGCCTCTTACAAATTAAGTGATTCATTACCATCATAACCAGCCAGGATACACGGATTGGTAGAGTCCTCTGAAGTATCCAACATTTCTGCCCGAGCTGCTAGTAAACCATAGTGCAAATAGCTGCAAATGAAAGATGCCAAAGTCAAATTATGAACGTACCTTGTCTCCACAGTAGAGCTAATAACTGTACCAAAATTCTTTTTGTACATAAGAAAATTCTAAGACAGCCTGATAAAACGCAAAAGCTACAGCTACTGATGAACCCAACCTGTGAACATAGAGGTAATATGTGGTTCCCATCAAAAACATTTCCTTCACATATGTATCCTCTCCATCAGATAATCTTGGTGCCTTTGCAGCATCCGTCTTAGAGATAGCATATGCCATTTGAACAGATCCACCACCAAGATCTACTACTCCAACTGTGTTTGAATATTTCTTGCCTAAATTTCCTAAGAGGTAGTTTATTGTCACCTGCAAAATGCAGGCCAGATAAAGTAAGGAAAGACCGAACAATAATATTATGGACAGAATACAGGAAAAATTCCTCATCTTTGATTCAAGATGTTACGTGTTATGACCTTCTAAATGCAATAAAATAATACATCGGCACCTTGTTTCAAGGAATTCTCCTTGTCTATCTCAAAAACTGTGGTCAGTGATGATATACGATCATAATATCAGCAAGTAAAGCTTACTAGAGGAGAAACACAAACACACCATAGGGCTATGACAGTCAATGCAGAGGTACTATGATGTAAAAACTGCTCATACAACTGATAGCCAGTGCTTTTTAGCACATGAAAAGGGGTAGAGTAAATAGAAAAAAAAAAAAGCAGGAGAAACTAGTGCAAGGGAACACCAAATATAATCAGTTAAGTGTTAGTAGCTTGCACTTCAGTGATTCGCTTAAGTTAGTAAGAAAACCATGCATGAAGACTCATGTTTTCATCTGAATTCAAGAGAAGCCTTTCCAAATGGAACTAGCCTTCTCCATAGCAGGAACAGCACTTCTAGCCAATTTGATGTGCCCAATAAAAATTTGGCAGGACTATTCTTTGTTATGACCAATGTATGAAACTACTGATTAGCTGGTTCTAAGGTAGCAATTCTCACACTGTTTTATTGAATTCAACTTAATATGGGGACACCACACAGTTTTTCATACTTGTATTAAAATAGCATACTGTTAAACCCTACTCATCATTCTCTAGTCATTACAATCACCAGCATTTTGTTATGGAAAAAAAAGGTTTGAAAACTAGCATCTAACTAACTTCACAAGTAAAAACATGATGTGTATAATAAAGTCAATGAAACTAACCCACTGATAAGAACCTTCTTGAGAGCCGTCCAAAACAGTGACCCCATTTGCCTCAGATTTAAGGGTGCTTGTATCTCTCAGGAGATCCCTGACCTTCAAACATGGAGTTGAAAAGGCTATAAGTATGCAATATCATGGCTAATCATGAGAATATAGACTATGAAACAACGACTTACCGCTTGCAAAATTCTATCAGATGCATCCATTCCCAATGCCCTCAAACCAGCAGTAGCCTGCGGAAACATTTACACAGTAATTAAGCAACCCCAACTAATCTAAAGTTGAGTAGTATACATTGCATTACATCATTTTATCATAAATTTATTTATTATGAGTTTCAACCAAATAAAAATGCAAACAAGAACCATCTGAATCTACCCACCCCAACTCTGACAGGTGTTTTTGGTCGGAGCTCTTTAGGCACGGAACTTTCAGCTTTATGAAGCAGGGAAACAAGGGAGTTGGCTGCTTCTCGTGGGTTGTTTGCATAAGCACTCAAACCTGGTTTAAGCTATATAACAAAAACAACATCAGAAACAAATATTGTATAACAAAACAGTATGAAACAGACAGCTCAAAACCCCTCTATTAGCATTTTAAAACCACTAATTTTGATTTCTCCAAAATTCACCAAGCAACTTCAACCTAAGAGATTAAAATAAAAGAAAAGGTGCAAAAAGAATATAGAAGAACATTGCGAAGTAAAATGGCATCACACCTAATACATTCCTGGCATCAGATCTGATACTTTTTCTGCCACTCTTCTCACTCTTAAACCTCAAAATTAGATCGGATTCCACTTCCACTAGCAAAATACAAACTCACCTCCACTAAAAACAACAACAACAACAACAACAACAACAACAACAACAAACTCTTTTACTATCAGTAAAAACCAAAGCTACTGTTTTCATTTCCATTTCGATGTCTCTTCCAACTGGAAACTAACTCTGAAACTCTAACAACTTGTTTGGAACCAATTCAACGCTAGAATTGACTTCAACTATTTAAGTAGATAGAAATGATTTAATTTTCCACAGATTCAATTTCTCTGCACTAATCAACCAATTGCACATATAAAATAACAACAATCCCTCACTCAAATTCAAACTTGTTAAAAAAAAACAATAACAATTCACATTGTATTAATTAATTAATTAATTATGAATGATAAATAAGTAGGCATTAGTGATAAATACCTGCAAGAAAAGCTCGAGTTCTTTACCGATAGGAACAAGATCCAGATTCCGATCAAAACAGTAAACATGAACTCTACTCCCTGAGCTGCCGGCATCAAAAATAACCGCATAACTCCTCGAATCCGTACCAAAATTCGGCGACATCTTTCGAATCACTCGGCCATACTCGTAGTCTTCACGACTTGGCATCACGAACAGCACAAAAGCAATCAACAGCACCGGGATCGAAATCACAAGCAACACTCCCTTGCACTTCTTGATCTTATCGCTTAATGACTCGTGTCGCAAACCAGGTCGTTTCATTGTAGACGACTTACTATCGGAGTTGGTAGGGGACGTGGCGGTGGTGCCGGCTTCGAGGAAGAGTTCGGCGGAGGAGGGAGTGCGGTAACGGATCTGGCCGTTAGTGGAGGTGGAGGTGGAGGTGGAGGTGGCCACTGGGGGTGGTGGTGGTGGCGGCTTTAATGTCAAGGAATGCGCTGGTTCCTGTGATGGATCCAGCTCTCCTAATTTGTTATTGATATTTTTAAGAGGGAGAGAGAGGAAATGAAAAAAACGTAAATGTTTTTCGAAAATGGCAAGTCGGAGAGAG
>Ga0325414_1005480_pt1 | contig 13422 bp, 5 predicted proteins | sample PopdelMetagenome_8_FD_206183 | JGI IMG/M metagenome (GOLD analysis project Ga0325414, IMG submission 206183) | Populus deltoides microbial communities from Bellville, Georgia, United States - Leaf-PdKOR-R3 | ecosystem: Host-associated > Plants > Phyllosphere > Phylloplane/Leaf | place: USA...
TTACTTTGCTTGCTAGAACATGAGCAAATTAACGAGGGCAGACGGTCAATTCACAAACACAAACACAAGCACATCAGATTCAGCTTCTCATGTACAGCTAGGATTTAGGATTTAGCATTCAGCATTCAGCATTCAGCATTCGCAGTAGTAGTACAATTAGACTAATGTGAAAGGCAAGGACACAATATGCAACAAGAAAAGGCAAATGCTGATCTTACCATAATTAGCAAGGCTTTCTTTTGTCAACTTTTAAGCGGATGTTGAACCATTTCTTCTTCTTAGGTCTATCCCTTGTAGAAGGTTTCTTATCTCTTACTTGTGCATCTTCTTTGGTCTCCCTGATGGAACCCTTATTCCTCCGTTTATTTGAACTCCGCTTCATTGGCGGAGCAGTGGTGTAGGAGGCATGAATCTCATTCCTTTGTCTAAGGAACTCATCAATCTGCAAAACCATTATCAATAGTGTAATGTCAAAAACCATCAATTTATTCACACCTCATCCTCAGAGATATCAGCAACAACAAATTTTGACAAACTCACTGCTTGCATCTCTTGTGCATATCTACTGCTCATCTCGGTAAATTGTGCCAATACCTGTCAAAAGACCACACAAAAATCAGTAAACAAGAGAGCAAGCGTATACAAGTATAGACTGCTGAAGTTAAGTGCAGACCTCTCTATATTCAGTCTCAAACTTAGATATTTCTGCCCTCTTTGCAAGAATCTCAGCTTCTACAGCTCTAAGATTTGCCTTCTCTTCCATAAAAGGTGCAGCACAGAGAGCTTCTATTGAGTAACTTGCGCTTTTAAAAAAATTGTCACCTGGAAGAAAAGGCCAGAACCAGAAGGATGCTGTCAGCCCATTCAAACATGTTTAATCAAAGAAGCATGGTGCCATAACAAGAAAATTGTAGAACTGACCATAGACAGCAAAAACATGGGTGCCAGCCTTCAGTTCAGTTATTTCATATGGCTGAAACCCATCCAGTTTTTTGAAGAAGGCAGCATCAGCATCTTTTGCAGCTGCAATCTGAAACCACAACAATTCCAAAACCAAAATGAAGATGAATGAGCCAAATAAAAGACAAATGTCAAGGCTGACACTTGACAATGATCTCTTAAATCACAGCTTACAGAGTTGACAGTGTGATCCAGCCGGTATACAGGAAAACAAAGAAAGTACATTCCAGCAGATGTAACCTTTCCTGTTTTAGCACTGTCCTCCTACGCCAAAATGTGAACAAGTAAAAATGGGTTAAAAGTAATGAAATTAAATGTGTTTACTGAATAATAGTAAATTAGATTCTATTGAGCTAGAAATTTGTCAAACATGCAAGGAACATGTGAAGGCAGATGAATTCCACAGATAACTTCCTTAGTAGTAGCTCCTGTTTTGACCAAGTAGTGTCCATCTTAATTAGGGATCTAGTCATCTATACTTCACTTGAGAGAGGTCTAAAATCTCTTATGTGGGAAAATATCCAGTCTGCTGGTCGTGATATAATAAATAAAATCATGATGTTCTTTAAGATCCATCCAGGACTAGAATCAAAGCAAGAATATAGAAACTGTTGGATATGATTTTTACAAGATCAACATGAAAAGAAGAAAAAAAACAGGGGAAAGTGCATCATACCTGTAGAGCAAGGCTTAATCCACCACTTTCTTCCTGATCAAAATACAACAACTGTACAAATGATAACCAATCAGTCAGCCTAATGATCATTTTTCATGCATAACGAAGTTATAGTAAGAGAAAATTGAATACTTGATATCACTTGAGAACTCACTACTTGAGATAAACTGTTACAAATGGAATAAAAAATATATGGACATCTGAAGATTGTTGGGAAACAGCAATTAGGAAGGTATGAGAAATTTATGGACTGGTTATAAATTCATTCAAACATATAAGTTGGTGTTTTCCCCCTAAAGGTTTTTTTTAACATAATTCCCATGAGAAACAGTTTCAAGTTACATAAACTGTATAAACCCATAAATCTGCTCCTACAACGCAGAACCATAGAAAGCCCAAGCAATTAAAGGCAACATTGAACCATTTGGTGTATAATCTGTATCCCTTAAAGGCCAGGACGTCTTATTTTCTCCTTAAAATAAAACTGATGGAGATGATTGAAGATTTTTTTTTATGCATCTAGTTATTCTAGTGAGTTGTGTTTTCCACTTAGTTTCATCTACTTATTTTGTATTTTTGAGATTGAGACAGCCCTCCCCCACCCCCCTCCCTCCATTTATCAAGTAGTATCAAGGAGCAGATTTCCACGCCCCAAAATGAAACCAACAAATTCTAAATTCAGTGGTGTCTCAAAAGTGAAAGTCCCTGTGATTCTCCGTCACTAAAGAAAGGAGTAAAGAAAAACAAATGCAAAAACAACAGAACGTTTCAAACAGAGGTAAAGAAAATCAAATGATCAAGGAAAATGCAAAGCCATACAGGTAAAAGAAAAATCTTTACAGGAAACTCTCAGCATCAAATTAGGAACCAAATATCTTCTTCCATTTCTTATAAAAAATGAAAATTAACAAGACTCTCCACCAGTGGGGTTTTCATCTCCATTTCAGTATTTATTCAGCACCCACAAAGGCAATCAGAAAGCTCCTCTCTTGAAGAGAATCATAATGCCCAAAAAGACTGAGCAGTCACGAATCCAATAATATGGCAATTAATCGTTATTTTCCTATAGGAAATATTAAATCACACCCATTTTCCTATAGGAAAAATAAATCATGCACCTCCCACATATCAATAAATTCACAATCAACTAAAGTTAAAGCCTTAACAGATTTTTTACCTGTGCTTCCAAACCATGAAAAGTTCCACTAACAGTGAGGAAGAAATAAAAAGCTGGACTTTGAGTAGAAATGTTGTCTATTATTCATCAAAAACTACAGTGTACCAATCTACCAAAAATATACCTCTCCCCACAGTGTTACATATGCAATGTGCCTGTCTGCTTCAAAGAAAATTTGGGAAAATGAAAAGAGTACTCTGTGGATTCGCACATCTGCACTTCGGTGACCACGTTTTTGGCACTTCAGTGACTTGTGGTGCTCTGTTAGCATGTCTTTTTTTGTCATTTAAGTCGCTAAATTTAAATCCTTCAACTTTTAACGATTTTAAACTACATACCAATCCTTTTTACAAACAAATGAATGTTCAGTTCACCACTGACACGTTTCGTACATGAAATCAATCAATATCTATACATTTTATAATCCAGTTACCTAACTGCACAACAAAAAAAGTGAAATATATTCATAAAAACAAGAAATACACTGCTTTTTATAATACAAAGAAAACCGTCCATGGCATAGAATACGTACATAACTGAGAAAACCACGCGAGCATTGATACATATTCGAGTTTGAGTTGATAGCATAAATTTGATCAATTGATAAAATTATAGCAATTAGAGAAAAATAAAAAAGTTGGAGGACTGGTTTTAGCGCACTTAACCAACGGAAAAAGGAAAATGCAAAAAAGGAAACCACAAGTGACTGAAGTTCAAAAAATTGAAACTCAATAACTTGAAATGGGCCAACCATGTGATTTTTTTACACTTTTCCCTAGAAAATTATAATATGTGCCATTATACGATGCAATTCACAACTTACTATACAAACTTAAATGCACCAAAAACCTGAATCAAGAGAACACAATCCTTGAACCAACTTCCTTTACTTGCTTCAGGTCAAAAACATGAGCATCCCTGCTAAGGAACATTCAATCACAAATGGCATTTCCGGAACTCCAATCTAAAACAAACATTCAGCATGCTCTTTTGACCTTTCAAGGCAGCTTTGCAACACCATAATCTGTAACTTTCACACCATTTCTTTGAAAAGTCTCTTTCTTACCTCTTGTTTGGTATTGATGTGCAGTGGCTGCATGGCAGCTTTTGGGCCACTACAAAGTGTTCCACAATGAGTCAGTGTTTGAAGAAAGCATTGTTTTATCTAAAAAAACACTATGTTTCTAAAGGAAACAAGTAGGGGAGTGATTTTGCCAACAATCTCATTTTTGCTCTCTAAAAAAAGACTGACGGTAACAAGAGGCACGCCTTTCATCAGAAGTTCTTCCCTGTATCTTGCTAATGGAAGATGATAATTACTCCTTGATTCCATTCAAAAGTTCTCATGCAAACTTAAAAGGGCGACATAAAACATGTTTAACGATTGCCAAGTTTCATGCTAGCAATATGTTCCTTTCTCGCACAAACTTTAACTTCATTCTCTCACACAAAGATGCTAGCACTATGTTCACTTCTAGCACGAACCTTAACCTTATTCCCTCACACAAAGATGTTAAAAGTAGGCTCTGGAAGAATACAGTTTGGCATGGAAAAATTGTGAGAAAAATACACCGTACATATCCAACTTAAATAACAAGGGATTTGTGCCAAAGGTTTATGATAATTCAAACCTTGAACTTGCTTTTGTCAGATGATTGGACTCGACAGACAAATCCATCCCTTGCCTCCTCTTCTGTTATCATGACAGAATAGAAGTGGGCACATTGCTTTTCAACCTGTTAAAAAATGTAGAATTTTACAATGAGACCTAGTACAATCGCTAAAATTGACACATAAACCAGAAAAGAATACCTCACCTTCCGACAAATAGGCACCCCAAGTGGAAGTGGATGAATATCAACAACACCATTAAGCGCCTCCTCCAAGACAGTTGCTGATACAGTGGTCTTAATCGGTACTCCAAGTTTACTATCATGCAAGAAACACTAAAATTAGAAATCAATACAAAACCATCACCATCATCACGATTCATGAGAATTATTCCAGAAATTAAAATATATATATATATATATATTAACGTTACATGAATTCATTATAAACTTGCCTAAAGAGCGCCGCAAACATAGTATTTACAGCTCCCAAGCTTGAAAGATCTAGTTCAAGTTCTTGACTTTCCAATTCAACAGCCTGATCATAGAACAACAAGATCATGCTTCATATTACATCATCATATAAAAAATGTATAAAACTAAATGATTATAATTCTAACAGAAATTGAAGTGGCTGGTATCCAGATAGCCCAGAAACTGCAGAATGACCACATTAAGCCAGAAGAAAGAAGATAATCTATGTTAACATTTGAATTTGATTTGTGTTTTATCTGCCACCAAGACTTCTCACCTCAAAACCAGCTGAATCATATTGGCGCCGCTTGCCTGGATCAGACAATATATTATATGAAAATGTAACCTCTTTAAACATATCAGCTGCTTCAGGGTCATTTGAATTTTTGTCAGGATGGTACCTGAAATAGCATGTGAAAGAGAATTTCCACACCTTTATCAGCAATGGAAGAAACAAAGAGAAAAAAAGTAGAGGGTATTTTAACCAAAGCCAACCCATGATGCTACCTAACTATTCCGAGTCTGCCAAATCAAACCTTGCTTTCCAAACAAGTGATAAATTCCACTACCCGCTTGCTCGCTGGTCTCTTTGGAATCACCATAAACCCAATAGTGTCGCAAAGAGTCCTTCACTTACCTCTATATTTTGCTTAAACAATAAATTTTCATCTTGTAAAACCTCAACCTCAACCCAAATCCCAGATCCTTTACTGATGGTAGTAATGCAAATATTAAACCATCTCACAGAGATTAAATTAGGAAACAAACTCGAAATCTTTTGTAACTCTTCCCATTCTCACTCAAAACAGAATCATGCTCTGTTTCACTCCACTCCTCTTACGGCTGACACACTCTGAGGATGAAATCAGATTCAGTAACAAAAGCTCTCAAAATCGCCATAAATAAATAAAAATAAATGCATTTCCATCGCATCTAAAATAATAATAATAAACATACTTGAGAGCCATTTTACGGTAGGCGGACTTAATTTCCTGGTCAGTGGAGTTCCTGGAGATGGCAAGGACTTCATACGGGTCCCGCCGCACCGGCCCTGCTGTTGCATCCTGCTTCGATAGATGAGACGGCATTACGCTATTCTATTTATATGCAACAATAACCAACAAACCCTAAAAAATCACTACAGCAACCAAAGTAACAGCTAGATGCTTTTCTACATGCTCTCTCGACCTGTGTTGGGTAGAGAAAGTTAAGCGTGTAAGGAAACCCTAGAGAGAGAAAGAATCCATGGATTGGGACCTCTCCTGAGTTGTAGCTTGGCGAGAGATAGCGATAGAGACAAACGAGCATAAGTTAGTCCCCTGTTTTTCTAGCTTCTACTGTTTTAAAATAAAGCATCAAAAAATTATTTAGTTAGAATCTTAAAAATCAGTTGTTTGAGAGTGGAAAATGATTTTTATAAAAGTAGTTTAAATATATATTAATTTTCAATTAAAAAAGTATGGGAAATGACTTTTTTTTAGAAGAAATGCTGCTTGTTTTATTTTAAAAATAAAAAATAACCTTACATATTTTAAAATTAACTGAATTTAAATAATTTTTATTTTATTCATATTAATTAACTAATAGTTAATTTATAGTTAATAACTTTAAATATTTTAAAATTAACTAACCCCAATTATTTTGTTTCAAGTATATTAGCTCTGTGAATCTTAATTAAAAATGTTCTGAGTATTGTTTCTTTTTTATTTATATTTTTTATTATATTTATGTGTTTTTCAAAGAAAAATTCATTTTTTATTTGTTTTAAATATGTGATTCAAGTTATATATTTTATGAAAATTTTAATTTTATTAATATCACTAACAATATAGAACAATAGTTAATTATCAAATAATTTAATATGTTTAATGACTAAACACAATATAAACTAAACAACTTAATATTCTAATAACATATTTGAAACTCTCAAAATCAAATTCAATTAAATTTTTTTAATAAAATCTTATATTTAAAATTATTTTGAGTATTAAAAATCGAGTTTTAAATTTAATTTAATCTCTATAAATTATATAAAAATAAATTATAAATCAACCCTTCTGATTTATAATTTTAAATAGAAACAATTTAATATTAAAACTAATTTTTCTAAAATACTTGTTTATCAATTTTTTTAAGAAAACTTTGAAGAAATAAAATGAAGATAACGAGAATAATATAAAAAATATTTCTTCTAAACATATAAACAAATTGAATTGAATTTAAATTAAATATTATAATTAGATTCAAGAATTAATTCCATTAAAGGAATTAAGATGAGAGTTGATGCTTGATGATCATAGTCAAAGCTCAAAGGCTAATTTATTTATTAAATTACCATTAGAGGAATTAAGATGAGCTGTTTTGGATTTTAAGAGGAAACTACTGGAGTTTGCACAGTTCTATAATAATTAAAAAAACTCTGTATTTTTCTCCTCTTTTCCCTTCCTCTACTTTTTTTCTATCCATAATTATAATATTCAAATAAAGGAAAATGTCTTAATTTACTCTGCATTACTCTTCTTTCCATTCCTTTCCATTTAATTAGTGTATAAAAAAATCAAAAAATATTTTTTTTTGTGTGACTTAATTTACTTTGCATTATTCTTCTTTATATTCCTTTTTTCTTATAATTATATATTAGTGTTTTAGAATAAAAAACAAATAAAATTTAAACTCACGAGGGACTTGTATTGTGTAAAGATGTCACATTTACATCACCGTGGATACGTATACATGCAAGTGCAGATACTGTTGAACTGAGAATTTCTGATCAGTCAAAACACATGAGTGAAATATTGGCGCCTGGCCGGACCAAATTCTGAGAAGCTTTTACTATCCTCAAAAACCCTTCCAACCTGAAAATTTTTCACTATACAGTTAGTCTAGGAGCTATTCTTCACCATTTGCCAGATTACAAATACATCGTGTGATCGTAGGCTATTTCATCGATCGTATGGTGAAACTGAGTTGTAGATGCATGAGCTATCTTCTAAGTCAGACGCCTATGATGGGTTTTTTTCTGTCATTGATCGAGAGTTCAAGAAGGCAAAGGGCTATTGCCAGTACTGAGGCCTAACTGAAGATCCAAAGATTTACGACAGGCTTTCTTGGAAGCAAGCAAAGGAGAAGGCTTATCTCTGGATCTCTGATCAGCATGACTGAAAGTGAAGTTGTTACGAGTGTGTTGCTGGAAAGGAACCTGATCAGCTGGAACGGCATCCCACTTTGAAATCTGAGAATCATTCAGATGGGAATCCTGGTATGGATTGAAACTAATCTGAGACTCCTCACGGAGCGTGAACTCGGGAGTAGTAGAGCAGGAGGGATCGAAGAACCATGGAGTACAAGTTGAGCCGTATTGATAATTGTAGCTGAGGTTATCTTGGTAAGGTTGAAGGTAACCGCCGAGGCTCGCCTTCCTAGCTTGAAACTGCAATAATCTCTTCTTCATTCTTTCTTTCTTATGGGCATTTTGGTGGCCCCCCAATGCCTGTGAATTTGCAAACTCCTTGAAACAATACTGGCACCCGAACTTCTTATCACCAGGCCCACCAGGCCCAGCACTTGAGCTTTTCTCCTTGACAGGTTTTGCCCTTTCAGATGACGCAGTATTTGACGAATTCACACTCTCGTGATCTCCCTCGGTAGACCCTTTCATGCTACTCTCGTTATGCTTATATGGATTCAGCTCGAATCCAAATAATCTGAGCTTCCTCTCGACTGTACAGGACTCGGCAGAATAACCATTTTGATCTCCATCCAGTATGGAAGAAAGGGTGTTAGATGCTTCCTTTTCCATCTCCCTTGGATTATTGTAAAAGAGAAAAGAAAAGGAAACAAAAAGGAAACCGACCGGTATAGAGTTCTCAGGCTTCTCTTCCTTGCATAGCAGCAAACTCTACCCTACGGTTTCCAACGATGGGTTGCATCTCATGAGTCAGGATTAGTTTTATAATAACCACGACTGCCATAAACATGCAATTGAAAAACAGATGCAGAAAGAAAAGTCAGATTAGAGAAGCCTTCTAGCTCATGCAATATATATTGATTTTGAATAAAGTATATTTTTACATTTTATAACAGATACACTTCATACTTTCTTTATCAAAGAGGATTCAGTGTGCTTCAACGAGGAATTTCATGGTCTGGAAACAGTTTTAAATAGAGAATAACATATAAATGTAACCCCACTTGGACATTTAAAACTTATATTCCTTCATTGATTATAAGTTATTATTTATTATATTTACAAAAGTCAAAGAAAGATACGAGAATGTAATCACCTGGTAGGAGGCGTCACTAACTTGATTTATTATTATTATATCTGTAAAATTTAATTCGAGTATTGACTTAAAAAAAAGTTTGAGTTATTGAATCACTAGATTAATAATATATTAAAAATAATTTATTACGTTAAATTTAATCATATCACAAAATCAACACAACTTCCAACTTTAAATTCAATACATTTTTTAATTAAATAAATAACATTTTAAATACTTAAGGGTTTGATTTAACAAAACAATTCAAATATTTCAAACAAAAATCAAATTTAAAGTCTCAAATTTTAAATATTAAAATAACAACCAGATCTATAATTAAAAAAATACACACAAATTTCTTCACTTTTAAGTAGTAGAACTCGGTTGAATGAACATATTGAGTTTTTGAACATTAAAGAAAAGTTTTGTTTAAGCATGTAGTTAACTCGGATGAGTTTGAACAGACCATTCAATCATAAAAATCTTGGCTAGGTCGAACAAATTTTATTGAGTTAAAATCTTGATCGATACCCAACCACCAATTTAACTCGAATCACGTTTTAGATCCTAGGTTTTTGTGTTCAACCCATATGGTCGGGTTGGATTTTACATCTGTAACTATTATACTTAACAACTAATGAGTCAGTGGATTCATGCATTGTCATCTACCGAAGCTTAGCTTATATTAATCAACATATATAGCTCGAAGTATTATTAATAGCTGTGGGTGTCGAATCCCATCAACATGGTGTTTAAAAAATGTCTGAGGTCTGTAGAAATGGGGTTTCATAGCACCAAACGAAGCTTCTTTCGAACTATTTTTCCACCCACACAACGCTTTAATTAATATGTTAATCTTGAGCATGTCTTGCAGATGCTTTTAGAATAGTGACGAGGGAGAGCAGTTGGTTGCAGAACAAAGGAATGTAAGAAGTGGTTAATGATGGAAGCAATATATGCTAATAATATTGGTCTTCCATGAGATCTTAGCAAATCTTCCTAAGAGCAAGCAAACCTTATATTATATGCCCCCAAATTAAGCATATGTTTTCAGGTGAATCAAGTCATTAATTAATGTTATTTTCTACTTAGTCAAGACATTTGGGTTGGACAGTTGTTCGAACCCACTTTTGTAGCTTTTGGGACATGTTTGAAACTGCTAGATTGTGTTGTTGTGTCCATTGTCTCTGCCCAGATCTTCCATTGGTGGACTTCTTCGACCAATCGATCTCCGATGCTCACAATCTCCACCCCCTTTTCCAGTCTGTTCAGATTACTTTCCTGCCTCGGGAGAAGAATTCCAAGTCGGCATGCTGTCATCAAGCATCTCAACATCCTACATGTAGATAAAATGAGGCCACGAGAAGGAAGATTGGCTCATGGTGACGAGGTAGGTGGCTAGGTGGGTGGGTGGGTGGGTGGGTTGGTTGATTTTAGCTCATTTGTTTTCAATACCGATCCATGGATTGATGCATGATTAGGGGCTTTTTCTTGAAATTATTGTAAAAGTTGTTTTTTAAAGTATTTTTTATTTAAAAATATATCATAATAATATTTTTTTAATTTTTTAAAATTTATTTTTAATATCAGCAAGTCAAAACAATCTAAAAATACTAAAACATTAATTTGAAGCAATTTTATTTTAAACTTTGATAAAAAGCGAGTTACACGATAACCAACAAACAAGATCTAAAACTCTATTTGTTTTTATGTTTCAAAAATATTTTTTAAAAAAATTAAATTTTATTTTATTTTAAATTAATATTTTTTTATATTTTCAAGTCGTTTTAATATTCTAATATCAAATTTTTAAAAAAATATATATTATTTTAATATATTTTTAAACATAAAATTTTTTAAAAAATAATCATTATCAAACTCTAAAAATATATATATATATATATCCATCATGAAAATTTTCCCTGCAACAACTCACTGATATCCAATCTAATTTTACCTCTTTTGGGAATCAAAAGATTTCATCCGAAGTGCGTAATGAAACCACGTAGAATGCCAAGATTGACCAGACACAAAAATGGAGAATAATTCAAGATCTGATCAATCTAAAAGGAAACGCATTAATTACACTTATAATTCCTTTTCGCAGATTTTTTTTCTCTCCAAATCTTTACAAGATTCTGTAAAACATTCACGATTAAATGTAGTTGATCATATATTATAATAATTTATTATATCTTTATATTTGATTATGTAATTTTAAAAATTATAATGTGATGGATGATTACAATTATACCATTTACATCATAAGCATTAATGGAATTAATCCCACTGAATTGTTATTTCATATATATATATTCATTGAAGATTGAAGAGACTGTTGCATGTTTTTATTTCTAATACTAACATGTTAAAATTATTTCAAAAACTAGAAAAATATTAATTTAATTTTTTTTAAAGACAAATATAATTTTAAAAAGCATAAAAAACAAAAATTTCCGTACTCTCTAAAACGGATAAGAGCATGTTTGGCCCTCTACTTTTCTAGTTCTTATTGCTTTGCTTTCAAGTAAAGGATAATAAAAATTTGGCAAGAATTAGTTGTTTAATTTTTTAGAGTGCAAGATGATTTTTACAAATGCATGTTAAAATCATAGATTTCAAACTCAGCTAGGCAGGTCGATCCGGGGCTGGGTTGAAAAAAAATAGAGGAAAGAAAAACCCGGTGTGACATGGTTAACCCGACAAGATTCAGTAAAAAATATGATTGCAATCCGTTGATTTTTGTGTTTTTTTTTAATAAAACGATGTCATTTTAATTTTTTTAAAAAAAAATATTGACCCGAATGACCCGGTGACCCAGTCAAAACTCGAAACGCAAATTTTGAACCGGACCGGGTTTGAAAACTATGGTTAAAAATATATAGCTTTCACTTAGAAAAACACGAGGATGGGTTTTTTTTATTTAATGAAAGATTATTTATTTTATTTAAAATACAAAAATAACCTTAACCATTTTAAAACTAACCAGCTTCAATCTTTTTTGTTTTATACATAACTAATATCTACCGAGTTAATAATTCTAAATATTTTAAAATTAACTAAACTCGGTTATTTTATCTTAAGTATATTAGCTCTCGGCTTGGATGTATCCTAATTAAATTATTTAGTAGTTCTATTTACCAAATAAACTATATGATGTTTTGATTATTGTTTTCTTTTTACTTATTTTTTTATGATATTTACGTGTTATTTAGAAAAAGAATTCATTTATTAAGCAATTCATCTAGTTTCTTAAAAAAATATTAAATTCTTAAAGAAAATATATGATTTAAGTTATATTCTTAATAATAATTTTAATTTAAATAATTTTATTAGTGGCGAGTCATAATAGTTCATTAATTACCAAACAATTTCATACTTTTAATCTCACAACACAACACAAAAAGGCAAAGCTAACATAATAAACACAATAGGTATTAAAGAGACTCAAATCACAAAATAAAGCAAACCTTACATGATATGATTTTTTGGACAGATGTATGTTGTTGTAACCATGTTAGTTTTTTTTTTTTTTGAATAAGTTTTTAATAGTGCGGCAACTTATACATCTGATTGTGTTTTAAAAATATATTTATTTAAAAAAATATTAAATTGATATTTTTTAAATATTTTTCAATGATTTTAATGTGCTAATATCAAAAATAAAAAATTATTTTTATATATTTTTTTAAATAAAAAACACTTTTAAAAAATACTCTACACCAAAAATATCTACCACAGTCTTGTCAAAGAATTAATTCAATCTAAAAGCTTAAGTTGTTAAGTGAGGTCTCAAGATATGATTTATATTATTCTCTAACATGCCCCGCTTGAAATTTGCACAGACCCATATTACCTTGTGCTTAATTTTTATCAAATAAACGGGATGGTGAGATTCGAAATCATGACCGCTTGGTCATCAAGGCTCTGATTTCATGTTAAAAAATCATCTCAACCCAATAATTTAAGCTGTTAAGTGGGTTTCAAGGTATAATTTATATTATTTTTTATCAAATGTTAAACTCAAATAGATGTTTTTTCTATGAAAAGAAAACTTTAGGGTCATGCAATTGGACAACGAAATTTAGGGACAAATGCATGTGGGGGCGAGAATAAGTTTATTTGACAACTAGTATTTTATCAAACAATCTGCGAGCACATTTGCAAAAGCGGCCGGATCATTTCACAATTGCAACTCTTGAAGATTGTAACGTAACGTAGTAGTGGTTTTTTCATAAAATAAATTTTATTCTAAAATAATAT
>Ga0325414_1005481_pt1 | contig 13421 bp, 14 predicted proteins | sample PopdelMetagenome_8_FD_206183 | JGI IMG/M metagenome (GOLD analysis project Ga0325414, IMG submission 206183) | Populus deltoides microbial communities from Bellville, Georgia, United States - Leaf-PdKOR-R3 | ecosystem: Host-associated > Plants > Phyllosphere > Phylloplane/Leaf | place: USA...
CATCATTTAATTTTTGTTATAATTTATTACTGTAGGCTGATAAAATTATAGGCAAAATACAGTACCCAGACTCTGCCCCCACCCAAATCAAGCCCAAAACCGATGCCCAAACCGAAACCAAAATGGGATAAGCTCCAGTGTTTTATACTTTTATTTGGCCTGCCTAATTTATATATCGTATTCTAAAAATCTCAAAATCCATAAACCCTCAAGTCGGAGGGAGATAGATACACTTACGCTCACAGTCGAAATTAATCCCACTAATTTAATCAATCACATGTGAAGTACACACCACCAGATCTGTTCTCTCAAATCATCGCTAAATATGAAGATGATCGGAGACTTATTTCTCTGCTTATCGATCGCACTAATTTTCTCCATCTCAGCTGTTTCCGCTGATTTGATTAACGGTTGTGGCGGATTCGTCGAGGTGATTCCCTAAAACATCACTCTGTTTTTTCCTTCCTAACAAATCTAAAGAAATTAACTTAGCTTAATGGAATATCATTACGGATCTGAGTTAATGGAAACTGCAGGCGAGTTCATCACTGGTAAAGTCAAGGAATCCAAGCGCCACAAAATTGGATTATTCTGACATCACGGTAAGATTTCATTTTCAAATTATTTTCACTTAATTGTGTCAACAATTTATCTCATTTAATTTTTGTATCCATGTAAGGGCAGGTAGAGCTTCGTACTGTAGATGGATTGGTAAAGGAGAGAACACAGTGTGCTCCCAATGGTTACTACTTCATTCCAGTCTATGACAAGGTAATAATTCGTTAAATCATTTCAGTTTTTTATTTAATAATGATTGATATTGTTTTCATCCTCTCATCCTTTTCGTATTTTCTTATAAATGATCTGCAGGGCTCATTTGTTATTAAAATCAATGGACCGGAAGGATGGTCGTGGGACCCGGAAAAATTCCCAGTTGTCGTTGATGATATGGGCTGCAACCGCAATGAAGATATTAATTTTCGATTCACAGGGTATGTTTAGAAGAATTATGTTTGGATAAGTTGAGCATGGTCTTGCATAATTCGCGAACTAAGTTAGCTGGTATTAGGACGATTTACTTATCTTAAGCTTGTATACTGTAGATTGAGTTGAGTTCATGTTTTTACATTACAGGTTCACTATATCTGGTAGAGTTGTGGGAGCAGTTGGTGGAGAGAGCTGTTCTGCAAAGAATGGTGGTCCTTCGAATGTTAATGTTGAACTTCTGTCTCCTAACGATGATCTCATTTATTCTATTGTAACCTCACCAGACGGGAGTTACTTGTTCAAAAATGTTATTCCAGGTACGGGGATTCCTTTTTCATTTTGTTTTCAAGGTTTATGTTAGTTTTATGCTTGTATTCCATACAAGAACACGCACATTTATTTCGAACTCATCTGAACATTATTAAACTTACCAACTATTTGCATGTATCCCTATGAAAATGGAGAATGGTTGTCTTTAAGTCTACATCAATGAAACGAATGGTATGAATTGGTTATCTTACATTGAACTAAATGTGGTGGCATAATATCCCCTGTTGGGATTCCACGTTTCTTCATATATTTACATTAACTGAAGTCTCTTTCTCATTATGTTATCTATCCACAAATATGTGGTGAACGGTGTCTTGCAACATTCCTTTCCATTGTTTGGGGGTGAAAGGAGCTGAGCCTGGGCAATCTCATCCCGCAGGGCCTTAGTTTTAAGTATTCTACTGCTGGATCCATGCCTTGCTGAAATCTCAAAAAATCTTTGTATCTGTGCAGGAAAATACAAAGTTCGTGCTTCACATCCTGATTTGAAAGTTGAAGTTAGAGGTTCCACAGAGGTCAGATGTGCTGTCTGTCCTTTTCTCAGTGACCTGCAATTTTGTCCTTGCTTGCTGCTGTTTGCTTAATATTGCACTCCTTGCAGGTGGAATTGGGGTTTGAAAATGGCATAGTTGATGACATTTTCTTTGTCCCTGGATATGATCTTCTCGGATTTGTGGTTGCTCAGGTAAAACCTTGTGTGAAGAATTTTTTTACTGTAGCTGCTTTTTATATATATTTAAAAAAATTGTGTTGTCAGCAACAACGACCAAATCTCATACTAAACCATTCAGAGTCAGCTACATGGATCCTTTTGAACCTTTCTGTAAGATCATGCACCAAATCTGCTCCAATATTGAGAGATTTTAAATACTTTGATGCCACTTCCATCCATGTTAGCTTAGGTTCCTCTCTTTCCCTTTTGCCCCCTACTAATGACAACCTATCACGTCTCTGAACCAGGGAATAAGGTGCCCTGTTTTGGACATTGCCAAACCTTCTAAGGCGCCCATTGTGTACTACACAGACATTTCGTTGGATGTGTTCGTTTCTTTCATTTGCATTGCCTATCTACTGAAAAATCTATTGAATCTGTAGATTCTTACTATTTTTTTCTTGTAAACTGGGTCTTGGAACAGCTTTCTTCTTTTAATTTCCTCTTTTTAGGGCAGACTAGAATGCAAATCTTTCTTTTGATTTGAAGCTAAGAGTCACTATTCCACTTCTGACACAAAGAAAATTAATGGACAAGAATGTGCATTCATATATTAGACTATATATGCTGCCAGAGCTAGACATTATATCTCTAGTTTACGGCCCCAATAATGCAGCATTTATCATCGTGATAACTTTGTGCATGTTTACTATATTTTTCATAATTACAAAGCTTGTTTTCCTCTTTGGTAGGGAAATCCAATTTTGGGAGTTCACATTTATCTATGTTCATGTACAGGAATGTGCATTCTTATTAGACTATAAATGGGACCAGAGATGGACATTAGGTTTCTAGTTTATGTTCCCTATAGTGCAATATCTATCATCATGAGAACTTTGTGCATCTTTACTATTTTTTTGTCACATACACATGGCCTGTTTTCCTCTTTGGTAGGGAAATCCAATTTTGGGAGTTCACATTTATCTGTATTCGGATGATGTTGAAAAAGTAGATTGTCCCCAAGGCTCTGGTGAGGACGTGGGGCAAAGAAAGCCTCTCTGTCATGCTGTAACCAATGCTGACGGAATGTTCAGATTTAAATCACTACCATGCGGTAACACTCTCTAAGACTTTTTTTCATCTCTTCACTGAACTGGCGTGTGCATATAAATGCTTGTACATGTATTTGCTTGGCATCTTTCTTTATGCTTGTTCTGAATGTTATGAACATTTTGTGTTTAGTACTTAGCTGAACCCGATGCTAAACTAAATGGTAGTCGATGAGTTTCATTAACTTTACATCATTTCAGTGTCTGCATGCTATTTTACAGTAGAAAACTGAACCAAGTTTACTACATTCTGTTAGATGTAATAGCATAAGTTTAACTTGTTGACCCTACTGTAGCTTTGCATTTGTACTTCAATGCATACTTTCTGCCCGAAGTTACTACTTTTTGCATTTTCTGCTTAAATTGTCATGGTTACCATCTTGTGTTCATCAAGTCTTGAAATGTTTATTTATGCATTTGTCCAAATTAATAAAAGGTGCTAATTTCATGCTTCTTGGCGATTGTTCTGCATTGCTGTGATCAATTTATCTAATGCTTTATAGGTCATTATGAGCTTGTTCCATCCTACAAGGGTGAGAATACGGTATTTGATGTTTCACCTCCTCTCATGTCGGTTTCTGTTGAGCATCAGCATGTAACAGTTCCCCGACAGTTTCAGGTAGGACATATTGTAGTTCCAATAGATAAACTTCTATTCCTTTGTTATCTTTATCAACCATCTTTCTGGTGTTTTTTTTCTACTTTTTATCTTGAAAAGTATTGAGCACTGCATTTATTTTACATGAAGTGTTTTTCTATGGAATAAAAAAATAATAGTTGTAAGCACTATAAACCCGTGAGTCTATGCTGGTATTAACTGCCCCCCATTAAGCAGCATCAATGGCAAGAAATATGTTCACAATTTATAATTGTATAAGGTTTACTACGTCAAACCAGCAATATTCATTTCCTATGGTGGATGATGAGATCAATTGCCCCATTTGTTGACTGTTTCTGTTCAGATCTAATATCCATCTCAAAAGCTGTAACCCTCACAGAAAAATAAAGAGACTGTAATTGTATAATCATCCTGATTTTGGTTGTATTGTCATCCTTAAGGTTAGATCAACTTAATATCTTGATGGCCAGGCTTAGTATACTTTTCCTTGGTGCCAATCATTTGGTTACTAGCCTGCTGACAGCTAAATAGAGAAGTGAAGAACTAGCATTATGATGTTCGATCTGGCTAGTGAGATTCTTGTCCTTAATGGCATTGGTGTACATTCTTACTTCATAGGAAACAACAGCTCTGTTTACAAGCTCTCTGAAGCATCTCAGGAGTCACATCATTGTCATCTTTCTCACATTCTCACTTCCATCTGTTGTCAAAAAGGTCTATTCAGCTATATCATCCTTTGTTACTGTTGGTTTGTGCAGGTCACAGGATTTTCTGTGGGGGGTCGCATAGTTGATGGGAATGGTATGGGAGTTGAAGGAGTCAAAATCATTGTTGATGGTCACGAAAGGTCTGCAACTGATAAAGAAGGCTATTACAAGCTTGACCAGGTATAGTCTTGTTCATGATCTCAACTTTAATAATTATATTTGTCGTTCTTGATCATCTCAGTATTTTTAATGAGTATTTTTTTTTTGAGTGAGTTCACCCTATATTCTGCTTTTTTTTTTCACTGGGTACATTTCATCTTGCTATTGCATCAGATGTCTTGCTTTATTCCTTTTCTTTTCAGCTGATCAAATAATATCTGCTGGCATCCTACTATGCCTTACCAACCTTTGACGATCCTCGTGGAGCTCTATGAAGCGATTGACAGATGCAATAAATTATACAGTAGTCCTGGGCTTAAACTCACTGCGAGTACTAAGCCCGGAACTCTGTCAATTAGATACATGGTTGTTTTTTTCCTAATTCATGGGGACCACTTAAGAGCATCATGGTATAATTTCTTGATGGATATGCTTAGTTCGATTTCAAATTGTGGCAGCATGGTTAGGGGTTAAGTTTCATAGAATTCATATCATAGGCTATAGCCACTTCATAATTTTAGGAGTTGATAACATCTCTGTTTATTAAAGCAAACCATTTACTGTCCTGAAATCTATGTAGTCATTCCTTTTTTCTCTTTATTTGTGGGGTGGGGGATATATTGTGACTCTCAGACTCTCAAAGAGTGAATTGATGATACTTGTTCAGCATAAAAAAAGAGTTTAAGGTTGTCCTTGTTAGAGTAAAATTTGCATAAGGATCCTTCCATCCATTGAGGCCATGGTTTTCTAAAAAAGAATATTTGCAAGCTTCTATTGTATGCTTTCAAACATTTACTTCTTTTTCTGTCAATCTCCTTCATCAGTCTCATGAATCTAGTACCTCTTAATTGTTGATCATGTTAATTGCTGTTCCATTATCACCAATAAAGTATTTAAGCTTAAGCTAGGTAGGAAAACTTTTCGTGGTCATGTAAGTATGTAGTTTCTGACCTTGAAACGTGACAGTTCCAAGCCAAAGTCTTAAAGTCAGGCACTTCATCTTTGCTAAATTGCTTGTTTTTAGGTTACATCAAATCGTTATACGATAGAGGCCAAGAAGGAGCATTACAAGTTCAACAAGTTAAAGGAGTATATGGTAAAGCATAACAGAATATTTCTTTAGCATCTTGAATACTCTCTTCCTCTTTTTTAATGGATATAAGAGGTATACACTATAGGTTTAATTATTCTATAGGTTTAATTATTATTTTAATTATGAGGCATCCACTTGACCGTTTCTACTTCTTTGATCAGGTTTTGCCAAATATGGCTTCAATTCCAGATATTACAGCAATCTCCTATGATGTCTGTGGTGTAGTAAGCATGATTGGTTCTGGATACACGGCAAAGGTAATGTTTTTTAATTAAAATATGATAGCATGGTAAAAGTAATTTTGCAGATTTACATTTTTTTCCCTTGGTTATTATAGAATTTGCACATTTACTATTTCAAACTTTGTCATGTATGACTTCTAGGTAGCCTTGACCCATGGACCTGAGAATGTCAAACCTCAAGTCAAACAGACAGATGGAAATGGCAATTTCTGCTTTGAGGTATGCTTGAGGAAGTGCAATTTGGAAACACTTTTGATCGCTGAAAAAATGACATTTCCCCCCTTGTATTAGCTTATTGAACTGTACATTTTAAAAATACAAGCGAATATATCCTGCATGTTGCAGCAAAAATATGAAATATTTTGAATGAAGTTGAAGAAAATGTGTGGATAAAGAGAGAAAAAAGACATCTGATAATCAATTTAAGGTGGTGGGACCTACGCAAATTTTCTTTTTTTCTTTTTGCTTTTTCATTATACAATCATTATAAACCAGTGCTATTTTGTGGCACCACAAATATTCAGAGAGACACATGTATATATATGCATTATGAAAACAATAATGGAATGCGCCTTGATTAATAGATTTTTGTTTTAGGTAGTGCAAGCAAAGCAAGCCCTGTAAAATCTTTAAGAGTTGTGACTCAGTGAGTTATAAGTAGCTAGTTATATGAGGCATTATTTTAATGGATGGCTTGGGATCATTTTTTTTTTTGTTTTCTCAAGGTCTGGCTCATAGGTATCAGGTACTATGCTTCAAAATGTTTTAAAGAATTTAGTTGTTAACGTATGCGTGCAGGTAGATTTTTGCTATGTTGCTCAGAGTTTTTGAACTTGATGAACCATTGAGATATTTGTTTGATGTGGAGAGTATGATTTGCATTTTATTTGAGAAATCTCAGATGCTTCTACTTCTATTTTTTTTTTTATAGTGTCAGGAAGGAACACTGGATAGATATCTTTTTACCTTTCATTGTTTTACACCACAAACATATGATTAAGAAATAAATCACTGTTAAAACAACAGTGTTGAAGTCACTGTTCTAAGAACAGTGTTATGGAATAAAATTTGAGTACATCTACTAAAATATTAATGAATTCTCCTTGATTTTTTTTTAATTTTTATAAAGAGCTTTTAGGTTCATGGAAATCCATGATCCTTCCTTTCTGTCCCTCAACATGTGGTCATTAATTATTCTATTTATTTTTCCTTGGTATTTTGTGAAACTTGCGTGTGTTGAAAGTACAGAACTCTTCTGGTCCTATGCCCTGATATGTTTCTGTTCAAGATTGATTATATAAGCAGGTGGCACTGGGAATATGCAATTACTGCTCTTAAGTTGATCCATTCACTTATCTGTTTTTGATCTATGAGATCTTTGCTACAGCACTGTGAACTTATGAATATGCATTCTGGAGTGATTTTAAGTGCATGCCATGCAATTTTGATAACTTTCTTCAAGATTTTATTAAGATGATCACATGGGATGCAAAAATTATCCTTGAGATGATTTAAGAATACTTTGCGAAACTCTCTATTGCTGTGGATTTCAACCATTTGTTTTCTTCCCTTTATTTTCATCAATCAAGCATTGATGCAATTAGAACTAAATCTGATGAAGTCACATCTTTCTTCTTTATCATCATTTGTCAGGTTTCACCCGGTGAGTATCGCTTATCTGCTTTGGCTGTTGCACCTGACAGTACTCCTGGACTTTTGTTTTCACCATCTTATGCTGATGTTATGGTCAAAAGTCCATTGCTCGATGTACAATTTACTCAGGTAACATGAAATGTTATATGAGAAAGAAATTATGTTTACCTAGTGATGACTTGTTGCAACTTTATTGTTATTGTGTCCAGATGACTTATTGCAACTTTATTGTTATTGTGTCCGTCCATTCTCAGAAGTTCAATTCCAAGTCCATGATGTGTTTAGTCAGGAACGGGTAGTTAGATTGGCATGTTATATGAGAAAGAACTTGGACACAGGAACGGGTTTCAGTAGTATTATCACATGATTTGAGTGGCAATCAGTTTATTTCTATCAATTAGAAGACAAATGTTATCCTTGGTCTGTGTTTTTCTTTTCTTTTCTTTTAGATCACTGAAATTGGCATGGATGAACTACCTCGGATTTCTAATAGTAATTGTGCATTCTTTGCTTGGTGAAAATACTTCTTACTGATGTTTATCTTCCTTTTCATGAAGGTTCTTGTCAATGTTCATGGTTCTGTTACTTGCAAGGAAAAGTGCGGTCCATCAGTTTCTATCGCCCTTGTGAGATTGGCTGGTAAACATACAGAAGAAAGAAAGTCTGTTAGTTTGACAAATGATAGTGAGGAATTTCTCTTTCAGAATGTCGCGCCTGGAAAATACAGGCTTGAGGTAAAGTGTGTTCAAGGAAAGTTTTTTTATCTGAAAGATATAATTTTTGTTTTTACATGAATCACTACAATCATTTAGTAATAAATTGCGCTTGTACCCCTTCCTTATTATTTTCTTTTCCCAAAGCGAGCTGATTGTAGGTGCTTTTTGTGTTTTTAATGAATGTGATTTCTTAGGTTAAACATGGTTCCTCAAAAGCTGTGCCCAATGAAGATAATTGGTGCTGGGAACAGAGCTTCATCAATGTGGATGTTGGTGCTGAGGATGTTGCAGGAATTGCTTTTGTTCAAAAAGGTTACTGGATAAATGTTATCTCAACCCATGATGTGGATGCTTCCATGATTAAGCCAGATGGTTCGTCCATTGATTTGAAAATCAAGGTAGTTTTTCCCCTTAAAATGCGTGCTTGAAATTTGTTTGATTGCATCAGATGCCACACACAACTTCTGCTATATTGATATTCAATTATAATGTGAACTGCAGAAAGGTTCACAGAATATATGCATGGAATCTCCTGGAGTACATGAGCTGCACTTTGTTAACTCCTGTATTTTCTTTGGGAGCTCGCCAATAAAAATTGATACATCAAACCTGCTGGTAAGCTATCAAACAGTGCCAGCTTTTGTTTCGCCTTTACCTTTTCTTTCTTGAATTTGCCACTTAAAAAATCTCCTTTTTAGTTATTCCACTTTTATGTTTTTTGTCTGTAGCCTATCTATTTGAAAGGAGAGAAGTATCTTCTTAAAGGACAAATCAGTGTCGAGTTAGGCTCAGCTGATGGTGGATATGAATTACCTAATAATATCATTGTAGACATCCTTAATAGTGAGGGCAATCTTTTTGATGGTACCGCTGCCATCCTTGTATCACATGAAGATGATCAAACTGGATCTGCCTTGTTTGAGTACTCTGTGTGGGCTAATCTTGGAGAGAAACTTACCTTTGTTCCTCGGGACCCTAGGTATACAAATCATTTGTAATTGTTTTCCTTCTTTCCATTGTAATATCATGATATTCTCAATGCTGGCAGGTGTTTGGTACAAGCTAGCATGTATTATCAGATTTTGCAACTGGTCTTTTACAATATTTTACTTTTGTATTCTGGAAATCAGATTTGTTCTGTGTGAATTGGTTACTAAAATCTATACATTAATGTGAATTGCATTGCAAACGGTTCCTTTTTTACTCATGTAGTTGAGAGAAAAGTTTGTGAACCATGTGCCATGCTAGTTAAAGACGGAAGAGTTGCAATTTCTTTTTTTCATTCCTTCTGTGTCTATATGCATAAGCTCCCTTTCTCAATGATCTTATTGAGTTTTGTTCATGTTAAATTGAAGGGGCTGCAGCTCATTTGTTGCGTTCTCTCTTTTTGGTCTATTCTTAGAATGATACATAGTTTCCTTAATTTTTCTTCGTTCATGGTGTGCAATTTCATTTTTCTGGTTTCCAGTTTAAATGTCTAGAAATTCTGTTTCAACATCATAAATTTTACACCTCGGCAAACCATCCTATTAAAGTAGTTAACTTGAGCTTTGATGTCTTTCAGGAACAATGGAGAGAAGAAGATCTTGTTTTACCCGAGAGAACAAAATGTAATTGTCAATACTGTGTTTCGCCTTCTGAATTCTTCCTAAGATGCACGATTAAGTTTAATGCTTTAAATATTTTTCTTTGTTGTCGTAGGTTTTGGTGGCAAATGATGGTTGCCAATCTCCAATCCCCCCATTATCTGGCCGAATGGGGCTGTACATAGAAGGATCAGTTTCTCCCCCCCTTTCTGGTGTTCACATAAAGATTATTGCTTCCGAAGACAGCAAAATTACTCCACTCAAGAAAGATGAAATAGCATTTCAAACTGCTACAGGAGTGGATGGTTCTTTTCTTGGGGGCCCTCTATACGATGATATAACTTACAGAGTTGAGGCTTCAAAGGTATTGTTCTCTTACATAATGCAGCAAGTAAATTTAAGCACAAGGTTTCTATGTTTCTTTCCTGTTAGACTGGGGATTTTTTTTTTGCTTTTATATCTCAACTTATATTTCATATTTTATGTTATGTGATATTTCTCTCTATTCTTGCAGCCTGGCTATCATCTTAAACGTGTAGGGCCTCATTCCTTTTCTTGCCAGAAGCTAGGTCAAATTTCTGTACACATATACTCCAAAGATGATTCTAATGAACCCATTCCTTCTGTGCTATTGTCATTGAGCGGTGATGATGGTTATAGGAACAACTCAATATCTGGGACTGGTGGAACGTTCCACTTTGATAACTTATTTCCTGGCACTTTCTATTTGCGTCCTCTACTGAAGGTAAATTACCGATAAATTACCGAGACCTCTTATATTATCCGTAACTTAACTCAACTAGGCTGCAATCTTATCTAGTTGAGATTGATTTCATGAATCCTCTTCCTTGCTTTAGGTTTCATGCTCATATGATGTAATTGTTGATTTAAGCTAGCCATATACATTGCAACACTCCTTTACCAGTTCTAAAACCAGCTCAAGTTTGTTAACTATGTTTCTTCTGATGAGCATGCCCCTCCTCACCAAAAAAAGAAAAGAAAAGAAAACTCTCCTTCTCGAGTAACCAGTCAACATGCCTTGACACAGACGTTTAATTGGTTTGAATTTTATTTTGAAGCGAGGCTAAAAGTTCTCTCAATGAGTGCAAACTTTGATTATCCAGCTGAAGGTTCTGAAGCTCTCATTTACTGTACGAAGCATTAATGCATATCATTAAGTTTTGAGCTCTCCAGCTTTGGATCAACATCATTGCACATGCTTTTTTTTTCCTTTCAAACCACTGTTTAAAATATGATCATGTCATGTTAGTCACCTTTGGCTTTGAACCTCTACCAAGAGGGAATTACAGAATACCTAAACCCTCACAGATTATTTGCTTATCATCTCATCCAATGATTTGATGTTTTTGCAGGAGTATGCTTTCTCGCCATCAGCTCAAGTAATAGAACTTGGTTCTGGGGAGTCTAGAGAAGTCACTTTCCATGCCACCCGTGTTGCTTACAGGTCTTATACAGTCTTCATTTCCTGCTAGAGATTTCTGTTATTTCAGCAAATCAAGTAGATAATGCCACAATCAAATGTATAACATTTTTATTCCATTTCTCCAGTACAAAATCACATTCCCAAGTCTTACATTAAAAAAGAATTTTGAATCCTCCAATTTTTCCAAAGTTCAAATTTAATATTATTATGATGCTAGTTTATAATTTCCTAGCATCATGTAATGCTCTGCTACACATTCTCCTTTATTTGCTAAAATGCCGCTTGAATTCTTTAACATTGCTACATTTTCATTTGATCCCAATCTTACTGAAATTAAGATAATCTTTCCAATGTTTATATTTGGATATCTTAATTTACTGAAAGACTAATATGGGTTCTGCTCTTCACAGTGCTACAGGTACTGTCACACTATTGTCTGGCCAGCCAAAAGAAGGTGTCTCAGTTGAAGCTCGGTCTGTGTCAAAAGGTTACTATGAGGAGACAGTAACTGATTCTTCTGGAAGTTATAGGCTGAGAGGGCTTGTACCTGAGGCAACCTATGTAATTAAAGTAGTAAAAAAGGATGGCTTGGGTACCAATAGAATTGAGCGTGCATCACCTGAATCTGTTACTATTCAGGTTATGCTTTTTGGTGTTCTTTTTTTTCTTTTCCTTTTTTTTTTCCGGTGAAACAAGGAAAGAAAACTTAGATTTATTCTTAGATTAAAACCTACCCTTATTGGGATTTTAGCTTCATCTTATTGGGCTCCATGTTTGACACCCATGTATAATCTCTTTTTGCTGCAAATATGTGAAGTCTGATGTGTATCCATTGATTTTGTAGGTTGGATCAGGGGATATAAGGGATTTGGATTTTGTGGTCTTTGAACAGCCAGAAGTGACCATTTTAAGTTGCCACGTGGAAGGACAGAGAATGAAAGAACCACAGTCACAGCTATTGGTTGAAATCAAGTCGGCAAGTGATTCATCCAAGACTGAGACTGTCTTTGAGCTCCCAGTGTCCAACTTCTTTCAAGTGAAGAATTTACCCAAGACTAAACACCTCCTGCAGCTTCGAACAAGTTTGCAGTCAAGAACCCACAAATTTGAGTCGGAGATTATTGAGGTTGACCTTGAGAGGACAGCCCAGATCCATGTGGGCCCACTGCGATATAGTTTTGAGGAGGATCACCAGAAACAGGTTTGTTTTACATTCATTCAAAGAGAGTTCTCTAGAACTAATCTTACAACAGTTCTGAATCGTAGTGATCTAGAGATAACTCTCAATTTTATTTTTTTTTTGTGTGGAGAGATTGTACAGACAATCAGTTTGATTAATTGGGACACTAGAGCTGTAGTGCAATGGCTCCCAAAAAAATCAGTTGATTTGGTCTACACATACCAACTCTATTGAACAATTTTTCTGTTAGGTCATTAGTCGACTCAATAATCATTGGAAGAAAAAAAACCTCTATTGGTGGCTATCCCTTCCAAAATCTACATGTGAATGTTCCCTGGAAAATAGTCTGATGGGTAAATTAGATTCGATATCATTAAATGATGACACAAGTCTCCCTCTCTATCTTTCTAATGTGTCCTTTTCCTCTTCCATGGCTGCAGGAATTAACTCCAGCACCAGTGTTCCCTCTCATAGTTGGTGTTTCTGTAATTGCCCTTTTCATTAGTATGCCAAGGTAACCATAATATAGTTACCCAAACAGGACACTTTTAAATGCTTCAAGACATGAAATATTCTAATGCAATTGGCTGACACCTGACAATTGTTTTCTGAATGTTCTTAAAGATTGAAGGATCTGTATCAAGCCACTGTGGGAATACCGACACCAGGATTTATGACAATTGCTAAGAAGGAACCCCGAAAGCCAGCTGTGAGAAAAAAGGCATACTAAAGATTCCTTTTGTGCCCATGGAAGGCACGATGGTAGAGTTGAATATGAGCCATTCTCAATTCTCCGTTTAGTAACGCAGAACACAGAGTTAACTTGTGTGAGAACACTAGCACTTACACAGACTGGAGTTTCTTTCTTTCAGAATCTCTAGAATGCAAGTTCTCTGATTTGTAGAAGCGAAAAAAGCAGATCTAGTAACACACACTTTAGTTAT